>VTLG01013168.1_pt1 | contig 22381 bp, 34 predicted proteins | sample 4694571 | NCBI WGS metagenome assembly VTLG01 (sample SAMN12604809, study PRJNA352737) | marine metagenome | biome: ENVO:00000447; feature: ENVO:00000209|ENVO:00000569|ENVO:01000036; material: ENVO:00002151; isolation source: viral sequences binned using virsorter ...
AGATCTTCTGGGCACTTCTCCCAATCTATCTCTTCGCCAGTCTGCTCTATCATTCGCAGATACTGGTCTTTTGTCATTCCTACTTCGTCATGCTGCAGGTATACTTTCAGGCGTTGTAGAATCTTTTTCTTTGCTTTCTGTACGAAAGTTTTCTAAATCAAAGACTACCTCATTGAGCCAGTTGTCAAATTCAGATGAATTTTCTACAAGTAGGTGAGCGTTATCTTCAGTATATTCCATGAAGGCCTCCCCATCCTGTCCTGCTAAATCAACTAGTACTAAATCTTCAAGATATTTTAATTTTAAGCCTCTCCAATTTTTTACTGTTGCTCTTGTAAATTCTTTTACAAATTTTTCGTCATTTAGCTGCTCTTCAAAGCCTCTAGTTTTTCTATTAAATGTGTTTGCTGTGCATTTTTTTCGTAATGCTACAAGCTCTTTTCGGGATAAGTTTGCTAGTTCGACTTCGAAGTCTTCTAGTCCGGGAAACTCTGCCCAAGTGGTTTTTATATCCACTAATAAATTTTTTAATTCCATGTTGTTATTCTCCTAAGAATATTGAGTGATGCGCGTACTAATAGCTGTATTATCGGTAGAGGTAAAATCATAAGATTGAGTGTAAACGTCTGCTACATTCATTCTGGCTGTATATGATATTGGGTTCAACTGTAATTGAAAGAATCCACTATCACTACTTGCTTTTCCTGTTTCTACGGCTTTTAAAGTCAAATCGCTACTAGTATTAAAGTCATCAAATTGTGTTATATTATTATCTGTTTGATACTGCATAATAGCTCCCGAGGCTATACGCTTATCTATTGTGTAAGTACTTGGAAACATAGCATTGCTAGAGCTGGTTACTGATAGACTATCGTGAAGATTGTCATATTTTGTCCAACTAATTTCTGTACTTATACTTACATTTGCACTAACAATCGATCCCATACTTAGGCTATCAAGTGTTATTACTGGATAAATAGCGAGAGGCGTTCTTGTGGCAGACTCAGATTGAGCGGTGCCAGGAATGGTGTAACTTTCGTTACCGGCTCTTGTTAATTTAGTCCCTTGTCCACTTACTGCTACTAAAAACTGGTCTCTAGTACCAAAAGCGAAATCGGCATTAGTAATTACTGCATTTTCTATTTTAAATGTACTACTTCCTGTCTGTACATAAATATCAAATGACTTTAACTGAGCATCAGTTAAATCACTTAATAGAGTTATTACTATGCTTTCATCTTTTTCTGTTGTTAAAGGAACTTCAAACGAAAAATTAGCTGGGTTAGCTTTTGTAATCGTTGAGCCTTCAAACATCTTTGATTGATCGTGCAAAGTCTTTACTGGGTACGAATCTTCCGCAAATGTTTGATTAAACGTAATGGCGGAATTAGTATATATTCTATACTTATTCCCGCCATATACGAGGTATAGCTTACTCTCCTTGAGAAAACTATATGACATTAGACTTAGGCGTCAACTGCTCGTGCACCAGTACCGGCATATCCAGTCTGTGTATGAGAAGTACTTCCTAAGTATTTAACTGTAATTTCATCTCCAGTTAGAAGATCTGACCCGTGGGCTGCAAATTCTACTGTGGTGGAAATCAAGTCGCCAACTTCAATTGTCGGTATAGACAACTGAGCTCTTGGCATATTAAATTCTACGCCTGGTGCAGAGAAATCTCCACTATCCATAGCGTCACCATCTGAAGCAACAGTACCGGTTACACCCATGAATAAACGCATGTCATAAACGTTTGTTACAAGGTCAGTTGCACCGGCTAAGTCTGTTAAAAGTTGGTTTGAACCATTAGATTTTGTGTCTAGATACATGGTTAAAGAACCACTAATCATTCTAGCACCTGTGAAAGAACCGATAGGTTTATCCACAATACCAATAGTTTCTGGTGTTACATAAGTAACGTTGTTTGCAATAGTTAGAGAACCACCTGTGATATTAATATCATAAGTTCTGTCGTCTAAGCCTTCTGAAGCTGCCCCACCACCTTGCGCATCTGCGTCAAGGTATAATGTTGATAATTTATTTCTTAAATAATCAGCATCACTTGGACCAGTTGTGTCTACATAGTTGTAACCTTCTACATAAGTGTCTGTAGTGGCACTTGAATCCTCACCTTCCACTTGGTTAATGAGAGCATACTTAGAAGGATCTTCTATTGCAGTACTTACTTGGTCAATTGTTGTTGCGTTTCCAGACCATGTAATTGATGCTATACCGTCGATTGAAAAATCAATCTCGGCTTGGTTAACTTGAGCATCGTTTAACCTATATGTTGTATTTTCTAGTGCAAAATACAGACTTAATTTCATAAGTTCATGAACGTCTGATTTTGCGAAAGTTGTTTGTGAACCGTTTTGAGCAGTAGTTCCTACTACTACACCACGTCCAGATGCTGCTGCGTCTCCAGGTAATGCTGTACCTGAAATAGCTGCCCATAGAATGTTTTCTACACAGTCATGATCGTCTGCAGTTCTATAACTGGCTGCTCCATGTACAAATGGTCGAACATATGTTCCAAATGACCATTCTGCAGGGGGTAAAGAATCATTGAATCGTTTTGATCCCCTGTTTGGTGTTGCACCTGCTTCTGAAATAGATACATCACTGGAATCACTTCCTTGTGAAAAACTATATCCATCTAAGACACCTACTCTGAAAGTGTTTGCATCTACTTCGTTTCCCTTGAATCTACCAGTACCTGCTCTTGCACCATCACTTGTTACTGTAGTTGTTTGAATAGAATCAACTGTAACTACACAACCACTTGCACTTGAGTTATTAACTCCAGCGAAGCTTTCTACGGCAGTTTCAGTAGCTGTTTCATCTACTGCAAATCCATTACCTCTAAAGTTGTTTGGAATTGCTATGGTGGCTACTTGTCCTGAGCCTCCAACAGATAGTACAATACATTTAGCATTTGCTCCTGAAGCAGAAGTAGTACCTAAAGTAACTATATCCCCAACAGCATACCCAGAACCCTGAGTAGTAACGTGAGCGGTTAATATTCCGCCACCTGCTGTAGGAGCTCCATTTACTGAGCTCACAAATACTTTCGTATTTCTTGAAAGATTTAAAGCCATTGCTTTTCTCCTATTTCGTCTTTAAAATATTTATAAATATTTTATTGTCTTTGAAAGTACTTAGCTAGATTTTTACCTGCTTTGTAATTTCGATTAATACCTACACTCTAAAGTCAATTCGCCAATTCCGAGTGGAGTTAAAACTCCTTCGTCTGTTGATAATGACCGTAAAGTTAAGGAAGTCGTTGTTAAGTTTGGACTTACTGTATCGTCGTAAGTCAAAACATCATTGTCGTCTATTACTCTTTCTATATCTTCACATAAAAGAGATAAGACCTCTTGAGGATCTTCTTGATCTTCGACATAAACTCTTATATCTAAACTAAGAAACCTCCATTTAAATTCATTGGGCTGATACTGTCTGGTTTCGTCTCCTGCGACTACACAAACTTTTGGATATTCTTGAATTTGATCTAAAAATATCATATTCCCATGAACGTTATTAAATACATTTGAATTGTACGGATAATTACCGTCAATCTCTTTAATTTGTTTTACTAAGGCATTCACTATTTTCTTTCTAGCTGTTCTGTATTGTGATGCCATTATCTTCTCCTAAGAATGGTTAGTTTTTGCTCCGTATATTGCATTGCTAGTTGTCGTATACTTTTTGTAATTAGGGTTTTAGGGTTATACCCCATAGGCCACCTTTTACTACCTGTATTTTCAAAAGTTTGATAAGGATTAAGTCGGTATGTATAATCTCCGCTTATTCCTTGTGGTGTATCTTTTAATCTCAATACTTCAGTACTATTTGAAAATCTACCAGTTCTATTTATTAATGCTGGTCTTCCCATGTTTCTTCTGACTTCTGCTGGAAGTCTTTTATTTATCAAACTTTTTAATTTTAATACACTTACCTGGTCTTCTGGGTCGCTACCTGTTTCATGCATAACTCTTGCAGCTAGAGGAGGCATTTTTAACTTCCCACTTGCTGTTATTGACTTCTTAAGTCTTTTAGAACTAGAAAGAGGCTTACTTTTACGTTTCCTTAATTTTAAAGGAGGGCTGTTGCTCTTGTAGGGTCTTGGTTTTTTCCCTAATGCTGATTCTGTTAACTGCCTCATAACTTCTACAACTACTGCTTTAGAACCTTTTATATTCGCAAAGTTCTGCTTATAGTTATTTAATACTTTTTTTAAACTCGTTGCTTCAAGTTTGTCAAAGGACTCATTTTTTGCTGTTCCTATTAACTCCTCTGCATTACTTCTTTTCGTTTGTATTTCTACTTTTATTTTTTGATTTATATCCCCTGTAATAATATTAACTTCATTTTCCTTGTTTATAAGATGTTGTTCTTGATCAAGATCCCTAAAATACTCGTCAAGTGCTTTATCAAGATCGTCCATACTATTACCTGAAAAACCGTCAATATCCATTTCTGATACAGCTTTTGCAGTAATCCATAGCTTTCTAATATTTTCTGCCAACACTTGTGTGTCTTGCTGACTAACCCATCTGTCTCTTGGTTTAATATTAGCAATCTCGGTCTGCCCTTTGGCGATATCAGATTTAGGAATCTTTGCATGTTGTCCACTTGATCCGTACATTTGCCTTTTCTGGGTATTTGCTCCCCAAACATCAGAACTAGCTAGTTCATTTAACCTTATATACATTATGTATAGTTGAGCGGTTAAGATTCCTGAGCCTTGATGACTTACTTGCTTACCACTTCCTTTACCATCTACTATTTCTTTTATCATATTATAAGCCTTTCTTATAGTACTAGTATCTAATCTACCTTTAGTGCCTTGACTTATAGACTGTTTTTCCATCTGTGTTAACCATCTTTGAACAGCAGGTAGATGATCTTTCGACATTTCTTTTGTGTGATCTTCAAAGTCAGATATAGCTGTCTTTGTAGTTTTTTCTATATAATCTCTTTTATCGTTCTTACTACCTCGAAGTACATCTTCCAGTTGAGCTCCAATTTTATCGAGTGCTATTTCAGCATCTTTTTGAACGCTTTTTACTGTTCTTTTAACAGGCGGCATTAGCTATATATCTTATACATATCAAGTATACGCTTGATATGATCTGGAAATCCTATATTTCCAGTTAAACTAGTAGATATAGGGTTTTCAACAGTTGCTCCTGCAATAGACATTCTATCTTTTCTTTCATCTTTTAAGTAGTACTTGACTAAATCAAATACTGCTAATTTTAAATCGTCGGGGCAAGATGTGTAACCAGCGGTATACACCACCTTAACACTCTTTTGACCCTTAGGCCAATACTTAGTACTAGAACTATTTGTTCTAGTAATACTATCGGAATCGTCATTTACAACGTATTCATATTTACCACTACTATCAGAGTTTTCTGTGATTAGTGTAACGTATGAATCTGATTGTGAATCTCTTTCTGCGACTGAAGTTACTGTTATTATAGGAGATTCTTCCAAAATAATAGTATCGACTATAGAATCTTTAATAGTAAAGTATTCAGTCTTAGCACTACTTGAGTAATCTACTATAGTAGTACCACAATAAGTTTTGACTAATTTACTAACATTATCAATGATAGTATTAATTCTAGCATCGTTTTGAACTCCCTGCAATCCAGCGAAATCCTTATATTGTTGTAGTGTTACTAAATCTGCCATAATTATTTTTAAAAAAAAGTTGGTGGGGAATTAACCCCACCAAAATTCGTCATAAGCTATTAACTAGCTTTGTATTGAAGTACGTGGACTGATGTCGCTGCAGCAATCAGATCGGTAAACCCGATTCTTTGAGTAGCCACTAGGACTCTCCTTTGATTAGCTACTTCGTAGTCTGATTCAATAGTAATACCTCTTAATCTTGGCATTACATAGTTCTTTGCCCAAACGGCAACTGCGTACATTTTACTTACTGCTGGTGTTGCAAATTCATCACAAACTATGACTTTAGAGCCAAAGACTGTTCCGATTTCACCTTTCACTTTAGTAGCCAAGTCGCCAACTAGGTTGACATCTTGGAACTCAGCATCGCTAAGTAGGTTGAAATACTCTGTAGAGTTTACAACGTAAATAACATCAGATGGGTTCATTCCATATTTACCCATTTTTTTACGAGCTGCTAGAAGACCGGCTGCGGTAAGTGACTCAGACGCAAAGGCTGTGCCTGATTGCGTTATATGAGAAGCACTTGAGTTAGCTGCAGATGCAATTTGCACCAAGCCATCAAAAGTATTACCACCAGTACCGTAAACGCCATCTGCGTGGTCACCCACTAGAATAGCATTTTCAACACCTCTTGCATGTGATCTTACAATTGATTCTCTCATCAACGGTAGAACTGGCAAGATTGCATCTTCTTCTGTCTCATTTCCTAAGTAGGAAGTTGAGATAAGTTTTTTGGTTGAAAGAGTTCTTTCAGTCATATCAATACCACCGAAAGGTGACCCATAAGTGTCGCCTGTCTGTGCTAAGTTACCATGAGGACTTGATCCTGTAGCAGCTTGGTTACCTGTAAATTCGGCATAACCACTATCTGGTAAGATTGGTATGATTTGTGTTGCACTAGTCATTTGGATTTCTCTAAATAATGGAGCTAGTACTAATTCTAGTTGAATATCTCTTTCGATATTGGCTGAAACTGTTTGTTCTAAATCAGCTGAAGAAACTCCAACACCTGAATGGGCGTTGATTTTTTCCATAGTAGATTTAGCAAGTTTGGTGTCCCAACCTTTACCTGTAGCAAGTCCCATTACATAAGCGTCGTCTACGTCGCTAGCGAATGCTTTTTGCCAGTCGGAATTTTGTCTATCACCAAAGACTCTTTTAGACTCACGAATTGCATCGATTTCGTCTCTTTTATCTTTTAGCTCAGACTGAAGTTCGTTAACAACTTTTTCTAAGTCTTCATGCTTTTCTGAAACACGTTTTTCAACGTCATTCACGAGCTGTTCAGCTCCTGACATTCCAACTTCGACTATTGTTTTAACTTTTTCTTGCTCAGCTTCTTTTTCAGCAGTTTCAACTTCTCGTTGTTGTGCTTCTTCTTCTGCATCTGCAAGTTCCTTAGCTTTAGTTTCGGCTTGTTGCATTGCAATTTTAGCAGCAGTTGATTTTGCTACTTCTTCTGCAAAAGCTTTCAAGTCGATATCAGCTTCGGGAGTTTTAGTGTCATTTGTTGACATATTAGTCTCCTGTTTTGAGGTTTTACCCTCGGCTTGTGGCGCAGAAAAGTTCTGAGCCTCGTTGTTATTAAAGTGCTGTTTCCACTCGTTATATTCATCCATGCTGTCAAATGACTTTGCAACTGAGAACATAGCTCCCTGATTGCAAGGCACACTAACAACTGATACTTCGAATAGTTCGGCATCTTTTATTGTGTATCCATCGGTTTCTGAGTTATAATCTGCGTCCTTGACTCTGAAACCAACAGAAAAGGCTCCAAGAACACCATCTTTAATAAGATCTTTTATTTCGCCTGCGGATTTAGAAACTTTTGCTCCAAATTCGAGACCTTTGTCTGTAACTTCCAGTGAAGTTGCACGACCAATAGGTTTATTATAGTCATGATTAAATAGAACAATAGGATTAGCTCTATAATTATCTAATCCATTCTTTTTGATCCATGCATCATGATTTATAACGTCTCCTGCTCGGTCAAGTGCATTAGTAGACGCTAATCCTTTAATATCAACGCTACCATCTTCGTCCTCGCCAAGAGTTTTGAAAGTATTTGTCCAATGAAAAATTTTCTCCATATGTACCTACCTATTTCTTAGCTTTTTTGGGAGCTGCCTTTGCTGTTTTTGTAGCTGGTTTTACTGGTGCTACTTCTGAGTTAGCTTTGGCCCATTGGTCTGGAAAGTTAACTTTTAACATCTGAGTCATACGCGACCAAGACCCGAAAGGTCTTTTCGCTATCATAAATCTCATAGGTACATCTGCACCAAGAGCTTTATACTCAGAGGGTGTTAAAACTTTTCCTTGTTTAACAAAAAAATTTGCTAGTTGTTCAAGTACTGCTTTCTTGTTCGCCATTATCCTGTTCCTCTTCTTGTGGTGGTCTCCCACCTTCTTCGGGGTTCGCTGCTGAACCCGCTATGTTAGCTGGGATTCGCAAATCATCATGTCCGTCTAAGGGATCATGACCCATTGCGTCTCTAGCTTCATTTGGTGTCATTATACCTGTGTTTACGAGAGTAGCATAATAAGCTGCTTGGTCTCTTAATTCTGGTTGCAAAGCTGGAACATTTGTTACATCTTCCACTAGTGCAAATCCAAAGTATCTTTCAAAGGCATACGCAAGTTTTCTTACTATCGGGAGAACCGTCTCCAAATAGTAAAGTCTGTGGTTGGGTCTAATGTTAGCATTATTCCCACCGTCTAAAAGTATAGGTGGAACACCCATAGCTTCTAAAATTATTTTCTCATTTGCTGTTATAGAGGACTGGAAATCTAATTCCTTAAAGTTGATTTTTGTTAAAGCATCAACTTCAAGTCCACCATCTAAAATAAGAGGGCGTCTACCGCCATTTTTAGGGTTGTACCTAGTAGACCAAGCTTGCAGCATTCTTTCTTTTATTCTGTCAGAAAGAGTGTTAGGGCTCTTAAGTACTAATCCTGGAACTGCTCCATTACTGAAGAAGTTATCTTGAAACTTCCTCATGTTATCTAGTAAATACATTGTTCTATACGCTGGTTTTAACCTTGGAGTTCCACGATATATTGATTTAAATGAGTTTTCTTTAATATGTATAATTTCTTTCGTAGAATAGTCAATATGACCATCATATGTAAATTTCTCAATGTAAGTGCTAGTATCTGAATGAATAGTTACATTCTGTGCTGGAAGATGATATAAATGTCTTCCATCAAAATATACGAAAATATTACCGTCTATAAGTAGATCAATTATAAGATTTCTCTTAAAAGTATTGATATCTTGAAACGGATTCGGTTCTTTATTAAGTAATAAGTCAACACGAGTTTTTCGAACATTTTCTACAACTGGTGCTATACCGTTTACTTTATTTCCAACATCATACCTGATGTCAGCAGAATCATCTACTATCATATTTACAGCACGATTAACTACTTCTAGTTCTTCGTAAGCTGATCTGTAATTGTCTTTGTTTTCACGGGTGTCAATTGTTAACCCTTCTTCTAAACCAATAAACGACTGCGAAGGATTTAATTTATCCTGATCAGTATTTCTGCCTAAAAATCTATCGTACCATGCCATGTTTCTCTCTCTGTTTTTCCACCCATCTCTTTTGCTTAAGTGCTGTCACTAGTTTTGGTCTCTTGCCATAAATACTGTGAAGCCTTTGATGGTGGGCTTTGCATAGTGTAGCAGCTTCATTGTAAATCTCGTTAGTAAATTCTTCAATAAATTGTTCACGGAGGTTCATGATTTCATCGGCTGTTTTTATCGTAATTTTATTACTTTTCAACCAAGTATCTAGAAGCTCAGTCATTCCGTAGAAGTGGTGAAAGTCTAAATATTCTGTTTCCCCGCAAATAAAGCACTGGGTTCCTTTCTTATATTTAGATTTCGCCTTATCTCGAACGTACTTGACTAAATCTCGTTTTAAATCCATAAATTCCTATTTATATAAAATTATACCAAAAATTCACCTTTTTGTCAACATTTATTTTTTGGCAGGTCAAACCTAAAAAGTACTTGCAGATGTCTCAAATGTATACAGCGCATATCTCAGAGCATCTGCCATATGACTTGCCATATTATGTTTTGGCTTTTCTTTAAGTAAGTTGGGATTTGAATCCCATTGGTATTGATCTACACATGACAATGTATGTGAACATCTTTGATCGACTGTCAATCTATCGTTATCTATTATACCGGCCGCATGCCCAATTCCGTCTAGAACAGATTTTTTAGCATTAATAGTGGAAATATCATAATTCTGAGCAAAATCAAATCGTGTTTGTTGTGCTGCGGAATCGATATAAATGTAATCAATACTATATTTATCTACTAATCTGCGAATTTCAGTGGCATGTTGTTCTGTAGTTCTTTCAGCGTCCAAGTATTCATCTATAAGATAAAATTTTTGCTGATCCCAGTCATATGCTATAACGCACAGCGCTGTTGGGTCTTTATATCCAACATCAAGCCCCGCGAATACATCCATTTGACTAGTATCTAGCTGACTTAAGTCTGCAACACACTCTTCAAAATTAAAATTCCATACTTGTCCTTCATATGTGTTAAAATCTGCCATATATTCTTGGTCAAATTCTGCTGAGGACATAGTATTCTTTGCTTCTTTGATGTCATCATCACTAAAGCGTGGGTTTTCGTGATAAGTTGCTCTAATTGAACACCAATCTTTAAATTCTTCACTAAAACCCCTGTGATAAAAGTCTGCAAACCAATTATTTCTACCTCTAGGGGTGGAAATAAAGATTGCTTTGCTATTATCTTTGTCTAATGCAGGACGAAGGGCTATATTAAAGGCCTCTTTCCCATCAGCTAATGCTGCTTCGTCAAAAATTATTAAATCATATGATCTTCCCACCGAAGATTCTACTTGATTTACTGAACCCATACGAATTGTAGAACCATTAGATAATTCTATTACTTTATCTTTTGCATTATCTTTTACTACCTCAAGATCAAAGTGTTTTATTAGTTGTCTTTGTAAATCAAAAGATATTTGAGATAAAGAGTAGTTAGGTGACATAATTAAAATGTTTGAGCCCGGCACGAGTGAAACAAGTTGTCCAATGATGTTTGCAATATATGTCTTACCTTGCCGTCTAGATATAGCGGCGCATACGAATCTGTATTTAGGATTATTGATAGCGTTTATTAAGGCTGTCTGAGCCGAATTAGCTGTTACACCTAATAAGTCTAGGTATGAATGTATAGGTAATTTAATGAATCTATCCGCTGTTGGAAAATCCATAAAGGTTTCACTTAGTATATCTGTTCTACTAACATCAAGCATTAGTGAATCTTAATATTTATTAGTTCACCTATAGATTCACCTGATTCCAGGATTCCCTCTTCATTAGCCTTATGTAAAAGGTACAAATACCCCATACATATTTCACTCATAACTTGATCACCGTCAGTAATTTCTTTTTTTCTTTGTGCTTTATTATTAAGTGACGCAAGTGTATGAGCACAGTTATTAGCTACTTCTTCTAACCAAAATTGAGTGTTAATAGCTGCCATCCTTACGTTAAACTTGCATGTACTTTTGTGAGTTTTACTTCAGCATGTGCTGCAAATATAACCCAAGCAGGATCTTTACGAATTACAAGCCTTTCTCCACTTGATAAATACAGATTTCCTAGTGAAGTTCCACTTTGTTCAGTCTGTATAACTACTTCCCGGAGAGTACTCCCCGAATTATGTAACATTACATAAGTAGCTCCTTCAACTGTACTAGCTGTAGCTGTACCTGTAGTTGCGGGTGTTGTTGTACCCATTATTTGAACTGTTTCCATTTATATTCTCTTTTCTTACGATTTCTCGTTCTTAGCTTTCTGCTTTGCTTCTAACATGGCGTCATGTATATCAACTTTACCGTCAAAGTTTTTATCTTTACCATTAATCATGTTCCAAAGTTTTTTAGCTTTTTCTTTTAATTTATTTACCATTTGTTCATTGTGTGTGATTGGGCGTACCGCTGTCGATATAAAATATCTTGGTACGCCCACTCTTTTTTACTGTTGAGAAGTTATGAAGACTTTTTGCCTCTCTTCTTCCCTCTTTTCTTTTTAGGACGACCTCTTGTCTTCCCATATGTTCCTTTACCAGCAGGCATTATTCAGCCTGATAACAAGTCCATGCACCATAGCATAGTCCAGCTACTGCTAATATTTTAGCAATTCCACCTGTAAACAGTATTAGTCCACAAACTACTACTAAAACAGCTCCGTCCCAGCTTGTTCTTTCTGAAACTCTACTTTTTAACCAATCCATTTATTTCTCCCATTTTTGCTTTGGACATGATGCCCTTTTAAGCCTTGCTTTAAGAGGTATAAAACACATACATGCTTTACATACCTTAAATTTATTTAACTGATCACAAGTCTTGCAAACTTTGAGTCTACTTTTGTGTATCATTTTTAGAGGTAGTAACTGTTCTATAATAAACTACTACATCTTTTAATTCTGTTATATATCTTTTCAGTTCCTGCATATTGTAAGCCATTACTTCGTAATCAGGTACTGTCATAGCCAAAAAAACTAATTCACCCTCTTGTTCTTCTATTTTTGCTAATTGTTCTTCCCAATTATCAGGGGTAACTGTAAACCACATTGGCTCTCTGAGGTCAATCTCACGAGGCATAACTGGTTGAGCAAAAGTACGCTCTAAAGGTTTGCTTGTAACTTCTATCTGCCTAGTTGGTATTAGACTGCAACTGGAGCCCATCATCAAGATTGTCAACAGTATCGCTAAGTTTCTCGATATCTTCAAATATGTGTTTTGTTCCATTATTTATTTTCCTTTGCATTTCTACTGGGTTTTCCAGTATTTTTGCAGTTAATTTGTAATTCCGTATAAATTCACCATATCTATTTAATTCGCGTTGAGCTTGTTGACTTAATAGAGTTTGTGTTTGTAATGCTTCTGTTTGTGTTGCAAAATCTTGTTGTAAAGACTCTATTGCTGCTTCTTGTTCAGCTACTGCACCTTCTAGTAACATATTATTAGTAGCTAAAGTACGGTTTTCACTGTATAACCAATAGCAGGCTGTACCTAATATTAGTATTAATCCTATAAAAAATTGGTTCATAGTTGTTCTATCCTATAGTTTAGTCCCTCGGCACCGCGTATTTCTATCATATCACCCTCATGCGTTTTAAATTTCAAATATTTTTCTTTTCGTTTATAAAATTTTTTAACAGTAAACGATCTGTCGTCTGGATCTCCCCATGTTTGATTGTAACTAACTGTAAGTTCATATCTAGGAAAGAACTTTGAGACTAGCCAAAGCCAAAATTTTCTAGCTTTCTCCATTGCCACTCAGTTTCTTAAGTCCTGCTTCAGCATCTTCTTTTGAGTGATATCCACACTCACCTCCTTTCCATTTAAAAAAGAACATTCCGTCTCTTTCAAATATAAAACCATCTTCATAGGAAGGTGCTTTCATTTTACTTGGTTTTGGTTTTTTCATTTTTGTCTCCGTTGCTTTAATATCTTTTGTATTATAACCTTTAATCATTTGGGCCTCCATTATGTTGCCTTTGTGCTTTTTTCTCTTCCCAATGTACAAGTGCTTTTTTAATAGCACCTTCCGCTAGTACAGAACAATGTAGTTTGATAGGAGGAAGCCCAAGAGCGGCTGCTATATCCTTGTCTTTTATTAATTTTGCTTCTGTTATAGTTTTACCCTTTAACATTTCTACAAATAGTGTAGAAGAAGCGATTGCTGATCCACAACCATAAGTTTTAAACTTAACATCTAGTATTCTATCGTTATCATTCAACTTTAAGTCTAGTTTCATAACGTCGCCACAGGCTGGTGCTCCCACCATGCCTGTTGCAACATTTGGGTCTTTAGGATTAAACCGTCCGACCGAGTGTGCTTTTGGATTCTTCAAAACGTCTTCGAATCTTTGAACAATTTTTTGCGAGTATGCCATTAAAAGCTGTACCCCAAAGTTAAAGCTATTCTTTCATCAAGATCTAATTCTACTGATTCTTCGGAAACTACTTCAAATCCTAATCTGAAGTTGTTACCAAGACTTTTTGACATAGTAATTTGTTGATAACTACTATGATCACCAAACTCACCGTGTCTAATAGAGACATCGGCAAATGTGATAAAAGGTAAGTCCACCTCTATTTGAGTATATTCTGAGTTAGAGTCGTCTTCATTAAACCAAAACCCAAAAGATGCCCAAGCGTAATTCATTACTAAATAATATTCGTCTACAGATTCAGTTTCGCCATCGTAGTTGTATTGAATAACACCTACATCGATAGCTAAATCATCTAATGCAACAGTGTATCCTGCAAAGAAATCGTATTCTATTCCAGTATCTGTTCCAAAATCTACAGTTGATCCCCATGCTCCTGCATAGAAACCATTGTTTGAAGCATTAACTCCACCTTGTATGGCAGATGATCCTTGAGTCTGACTTGCTCCTCTAAAGAAGTAGTCCGATGTAACACCTACTGATCCTGAGACCTCACCAAAAATAGGAGTTGTTGCAAATGCTAGTAGTAATGCTAATATTTTCATTTTCATAAATTTTTCCTTGTTTTAGGGCAGCATTGTAAAATGAGTCATTAACAATCCTCCTGCAGCCAACAAGCCTGTTGCCGCCACACTAATCAGTATTGTTTCTAGACGAGTTACTTGACTATATATTCCGTCAAATCGTTTAGATGCTCTTACTTCGATACCTTCTAACTGATTGAATACAGTTTTCCAGCGCTCAGCACAGATAGCTTCATGTGTAGATAGTCTATTGTCTAGTTTCATTGTTTTTTCGTGATTGTCATTAATCCCGCTCATATAAGTTGCCCTAGTTGCTTTGAATATAAAATTCTATTAAGTAATTATACCAAAATTGAAGACTGATGTCAAGTATTATTTTTTACTTGGTTATTATATTAGCGCGTTTAACAGCATTACAGAGAACGATATAATCGAACCGATTATTACTCCCCATATTACTAATAATAAAAAGTCTGCTATTAATTCTACATCTGATGTATGTCTCAGAAGTTCTTTCATTTTTGAATATTTCATTTAATTCTCCTAATGCTACTTTGTTTTCAGTTTGCAAAAAATATAGTATAAATTAAAGCCTACTATTGTTCTTAGACATACATTTATGCCAATCTGTTTCTACTATCTCATCTGGATAATGAGTATAAAACTTATCTTTGCATTCTTCAAATTGCTTTCTCCAAGCCGTTGGATCGTGATCGTCATTCTGTTCTTGTTGTTGTAGACATTCAGTAGCACATCCTGTCATTAAAACAAGTACTGCTATAAGCTTAATCATCCGCTAAGGGGATTTCCTTCTGTATCCTCTTTAAGATTTTTTACGTCTGCTTTTAAAGTAGCAATATTTGTTTTGATACTTTCAATTTTTTCACCTTGATCTTTTATGTCAAGAAGTATCTTTCCATCAATAGATTTATTGATAAAGGCAACAGAAGTTTCTATAGCTTCTATTCGTACTTCAATTTGTCCAAGTCCGTCATCTGCTTCTTTTACTCCACCAATCTTTGCTTCTAGATTTTCTATTCTATTAACATAAGTGGCTCCTGTATATCCAAAGCCTGCTAAAGTACCAATGATACCCACTAAAGCTATAAATTGAGTTAATTTGTTTTCTAAGATATTCATTTATTCTCCTAATAAATTTGGTTGTGAATTAACCATAGCAGTCATGTTTCTTATATTCGTTCCTGCTAGTTCATAAAATGCTAGTATATTATCTCCTATCGTACCACCGTCGAGTGCTCTAGGTTCGTACCAGCTTGTTTGTTTAGGAATCTCTGCACTTGTATAGGCGTTGAAGCCTGGCACATATCCTAAGTAGGCTACGAGAGTACTCTCATCTCCATATTTTCCTGTTTCTTCTTGAGTAGTTGCTCCTTGTTCTTGCTGCTCTTCAATGTTGTCAGCAACAATTTGGTCTGCTATTGTATCAGCTTCTGAAGCAGTCATGGCTCCAGACATAGCACTATCAATTTCTCCCGATAAGTTGGAAACTTGTACATCTACCATTGCTCCAGCTGTTGTTCCATTCATTCCTGGCATTGGAGTTATAGATATTGAAGTGGACCCACCTGAAGAGTCTGAACTCGAAGATTCCGAAGTACTTGAAACACTAGAAGTACTTGAAGTGTTTGATGATACTGAGGAACTTGCAAAGGTTGTTCCACCTCCACCTATTGAACTACTTGCAACAGCAGTACTTGGACTCATAGATAAAACTTGTTGTGTTTGTTGTGAAGCACTTGAAAACTGATCTGACATACTAGGAGAACTAGTAGTACTTATACCACCTGTTGAAGAAGATCCACCTGAGGCTACAGAAGTTCCTGTTTGTGTTGCTGAAGCCCCTGCAGTACTACCACTATAATCTGTGCTTCGTGTAGCTGCTGCAATTGTTCCTGAAACTAATTTCTTTATATTCTCTCGTCGTGTAGCACGATCTGATTGTCTTGAAGGTTCCGAAAAAGCGACTATTTGTGGAATCTCTTCTGCTAATAGTTCTTCAGTTTCGAAAATTTCTTCTTTTTCTGCTATAAGTTCTTCTTCGATTAATTCTTCCCGCAACTCTTGTATGTCTTCAAAAATTTCTTCAACAAATTCTTCCTCAAATATCTCTTCCTCTGCGTATAATTCCTCTTCATAATCTTCTTCGGTATAAACTTCTTCGGAGAAGTACTCTTCGACTTCTTCTTCGAACCACTCTTCAAATTCTTCAATATTTTCAAATTCTTCGAAATGTGTTTCTTCTTCATAGAATCTATCGTCAAGTACTAAAACTTGAAATTCAAACTCTTCTAGTAAGCTGTTTGGTGTGTAATTAGTAGCTATTGTAAATTCTTCTATCTCAAAAATTTCGGGGAGTTCATCTATATAAGTATGGTACTCCTCTATTTCTTGATCCATTATATCAAAGTTAAAGTCCAATGCTGTAAAAAATTCTTCTTCTGTTTGTCCACCAAGATCTACCCGTCCACTTACATCGAAAGTTACTTCTCCTCCATATAACATATCAACTTGTTCTTGTCCGAATTCTTCTAAGTCTAGAGCATACCAGTCTGCATCTGTAAACCCTTCACACCTGTTTTCAAAACAAGGATCATTTGGGTCTAAGTACTCATCATACTCTTCATCATACCACATATCATCTTCAGTCCAAGCATTTCCGTCATCATCATAGCCATACAGGGAATATCCACCATGGCCATCAGGTTCACCCAGGCCATCATCATATTCAGTATAATAAGCTACGGAAGCTTCTTGACTATAGCCTTGGCATGCTGGAGAGAATTGAGGATCATCATCACATTCAGCATCAAATAATGCTGCTGCATAGTTAGAACACGAAGTAGAATACAAAGAGTCAAGATTACACTGTTGTGTTAAGTAGGCTGCTGCATACCCCGGGCAAGCCGCATTATTTAATGCGTTGCTACAATCTAATGCATTTCCTGTGCCTACTCCATATAATGAGCCTCCATCTTCTAATAAAGTGTTTGCTGCATTACTACTAGAATTCCAATTATAGTTTACACAAGAACTGGAATTAGTAGTACCTGTGCTACACTCATCAAAGTAAAGATAAGTATACATCTGTGATGTTCCACTTCCTATTTCTCCGATAAGAACATCATGGCTATCAATGTCTAGTTCGCCATATCTAAACTCAAAGGTATGATTAGGGTATAACCAAACTTCTATGCTGTTGTCTGTGTTGGCTTGATTATATTCCCTCATTTTATACCAACCAAAAATAGTATAATCATCAAAGGCTTTAGCCCTCATAGCCGAACCATTATCTTTTATTAAGTCAGTCCAAAAAGGATATAAGGTATAAGTGTGTTGTCCTGTTAGAGGGTCAGGTGTATAATCGTTACAGTAAGCACCTGAAGTCTTGAAATGAAGACAACCATTAGTAGCCATTCTAGCTTGGGTGAAGTTTTCCCCATAAAAAGTAAAAGTAAATCCTATATTAAATGCAGAAGATACCGAATCATCATTTGAACCTAGTCCTGTTGAACCTGATGAATTACTTTGTAAATCATATATACTTTGATTCGCTTCATAAATGTATTGACTCTTAGCGGGGCTAGCGAAGAAGGTTCCTACGAGAACCAGCGTCGCAATCCCGAAAATATATAGTGTTTGTTTAAATTTTTTCATTTAGGAGTTAGTCCTATTTACATACTGCACCAGCTTTTCCATTTGGTTTTCGTTTACAAGTTTTTCTATTTGATTTAGGCTTTTCATAAGTTGGTTTTTCTTCCTCATTTGCTGCCCATGCTGCAGTAGCTTTCTTACCTATCTCGCCCATGTAAGGACAAGGAGTTCCAGCCATTTCCATAGCTGCAAATACTCTTTTGTCTTGGCAAAGAAGTGCTACAGAAGCTACCTTCATACCCATGTCATATAAATATTTAGATAATTTTAATCTTTCACAATTTTGATCAATAATAGCTTTACCACCAGAAAAACCAAATATTTGAGTTTGAACTGCTCCTGATATTCCGCTTGTACATAAGTCTTGTGAATAAGACATAATTGAAGGTGCTATAGCACTTGGAGGTGGAGACTTAACATTCTGATTAATTGTCTGCACTGATTCAGATTTGTTATAGTTTTCATTTCTATTATCTGACTTAGTATTATTGTTATTATTATTAGTATTATCAGTAGTTACATTACTGTCAGAAGTTGATGTGTTATTATTAGTATTAGTGTTGTTACTAGTATTATTACTAGTGGAATTATTAGTATTTGTGTTATTGTTGTTGTTTGTATTATTACTAGTTGAAGTTGAAGTTGAATCAACTGATGAAGTATTCACATTTGTATTTGTGTTATTATTCGTATTGTTACTAGTAGAAGTTGAAGTGTTATTATTAGTATTAGTGTTTGTATTAGTACTGGTATTATTATTAGTATTATTGTTTGTATTCGTATTGTTGTTAGTACTAGTATTTGTGTTTACATTTGTATTAGCATTGGTATTAGTACTGGTATTCGTATTTACATTAGTATTAGCATTTGTATTAGTATTGGTATTAGCATTAGTATTGGTATTTGTATTGGTATTTGTATTAGTGTTGGCATTTGTATTGGTATTTGTATTTGTGTTAGTATTTGTATTGGTTGTAGTTGTTGTGTTAGTTGTTGAGTTGTTATTATTTTCACAAAACTCAGTTCCATTAGTACAAGCTGTACCTGCCTGTTGGTTAGATTGAGCATTTGCCATAGAAGCAAACACTAGTAAGCCCGCTAGTAAAACTAGTCTCTTCATCCTTTTCTCCCTTAGGTTTCAGGTTGTTCCTGATAAACCAGACTTGACACAGAATGTGTCTATTGATCTTTTATCAATTTCTTTATGAGTTCTCCATAGTTTCCTTGACCAAAAGGTAAAGCACCATTATCTTGTATATTAACTTGAGTTCTTACTGTCTGTGACTTTGCTTTCTCAAAGTCAGTCTGGGCTTTTAATTCATCAATACGCATCTTATGTGCCATCTGTAATAAATCTGCCATATCTTTATTCGTATAAATTTCAGTCTCTTCAGATTCTTCCAGTTTTTTCTCAATAAGCATATCTAAGGTTTCCGATATTTTAAATCGATTTCTATATCCTGTGTCTAGAAAAACAGTATCTATGTACTGTTTGATTTCTCGCTTATTTAGTATCAAACTGACTTCATTTTCACTTACACCGAGTTTGACGCAAACGGCTGGGATGCTTCCCTGTTCTAGATACGTGTTTGCTATCTCAAGTCCTTCAGGACTCATTTTGGTTGCTATTTCTTTACTCATGTTGATATTATACTAAAAATTAAGTTGGGTGTCAAGAATTATTTTCTGTAGGTATCATTATGATACTGATTACTGCGTTAATTTCAAAAATAAAAATTTTTTAAAGTTGTACGTGCTGGGGGGTAACAGAGTTGGTCAGGTTTGGAGTCTATTAACCCCCCAGCATATATAGGTACGAATGTCAAGCGTTTAAAAAATAAATATCATAAGGGCTTGACATATCAATCAAGATGTGCATTCCAAAATCGTCCTCGTCATGTTTTCAGGTTTGAAAATATGCCCTGAAACACGCACTCTTATCATGTTCTTGAACTCGCCTTATATATGGCGTTATAATGGGCGTAAGGGAAAAGGCAAACTCGTTAACCATTCCCCCTCTTGAAATAGAGGCGCACTCGAAAGATGTAAAGCGAAACACAAAGAGGTCAAGCCACCTAGATTGATGCCAACTAATAAAGGATAAAATCAAAACAGGAGAGAGAAACCACTCTAGCGATATACTGCTGAAAATATAGACAATTTAAAATTAACTTTTAACAGGTAAAAAATTATGAATACTAAAAAAGAAATACCTTTAGAGAAACGAATTAAACGAGAAATTCTCGAAGATATTTGTAACTTCAAAGGTTGGAATATTAAAGGCGAACTTGCCATATCATTGAATAGGTCTAGCAAACTTGTTCTTATTGAATGGCACAAAGACTTAATATAAATGGTTCAGGTGTTGCCATTTCTCAACACCTTTTTAATGGGTATCAAAATATGAAAACTGTTAAGCAAACATTTGCACTTTCTAACAGGGTGGAAATGATAAACGAGATCGAGAGGATCGCAAGATCAAAGGCTCGCCTCGTTGAAAGGGTTGGGTATGTTGGTTTGTTGTTCGTTCAACTTGCTATCATTCCAAACCTACTGTTAGGTAATGCGATATTAATGCACTCATCCTTGTTACTAGGGTTGTGCTGTTATCAATATCGTAATTCGCATGATAACAATAAGGCTAATGTGAGGTTGTACTCAATAGGCAACTATACAGGTATTACTTTAAATATCCTTATGATTATTAAATTGGGGGTTTCATTATGACTTATCAATATATCAAAAACTTCAAGGTAACTAGAGAACATTATTTCTTTTGGTTAGCTGAAGTCAACGCTGAAAGGCGTAGAGAGGGTATGTACGATTTGCCTAAAATGAATAATCAGAAATCAAAAGCTGATTATGTGAGAGCCATTGAAATAGCATTATCGAATAATGATGTTAGATGGTTGAGAAAATTTGCGCCTCATTTAGAAATGTGGGGTGAATAACTATTCACTCTCTTAATCGTGCGATATGGTTCGGGCGTTGCCATTCCTCAACGCCCACTTTTTTATGGGAGATAAAATGAACATAGAAAAAATTATACTTATAACTTCCTCTATGGGTGTTGTAGGTTTTGGGTTCTTGGCTTACTTACAAGCTGGGTTAATATTAACAGCACAGAACGAGATTAGATGTATTGGTGATCTTGGTTATTCAAACATTTGGGTACCTGATATTGCTATACTGATCATGACTGTAATAGCCTCAACTTTGTGTCTATCAATCTTGATTTTTCAAGGGGGTAAGAAATGACATTGTTTAGGCAACTGTTAGATAACCATATTCCTGTATGCTATATTTTAGCTTTTGATCCTGCAAAGGCGATTAAGCTAGGATATACAGATAAGGGTACTGAAAAGAGATTACACATGATCAAATTTTCAGGCTCTTATAAGGGAATGGAAGAACAGGTTGAAATCATCCTTGAATATCCAACACCTCTAGCAAGGGATGTTGAATATTACGCCAAGAAGATTGCAACCTCGAAATATCCTAGACCAATGGATAAAAATTTGGGTTCAGGATATACAGAATGGTTTTTCTGCACAGCAGACGAAATGCGTTCTTGTATATTAAACGCCTTTAAATTTATCAAATGGTCAAAAGATAAGATTGGGAAAGATGAAGAATATCAGGATGACTATTATCAACCACAACTGAAATTCTGATTTCATATCCCATGAAACGAGGACTGATCGCCCTCGATATAATAGCGATCATTTTATTAACTAACTATTAAAGGTGAAATTATGAAAGATGAAGATTTAATAAAGGCAGGGTGGTTTAGCAACTTCCCTAAACTAGCTATTAATGACCTTATAACTGAAATGATAAGAATGAAAATGGCTTATTCTATTGGAGATGAAGATGATTTCTATTATCATTTTACAAACCTACGAAGAATTGCTGTTGCTAATGTTTTATATGGTTGTTCAGCAAAGGATTATTATGTTGATCTATGGAATGAAGGAATAGGCATTGACTATTTCGTCAAGAATGAACTATCTGTTAAAAGAATTAATGATACTTCATGGTGGTATATGCACTTTTCAAAACTAGCATTAGATGATGTTATAACTGAAATGGTAAAAATGAAGATAGCATATTGGAAACATGATTTTGATTGTGATGAAATGGATATTCATTTCAATAAACTACAAAATGCTGTTTTGATTATTGTTCGTGATAGCGTTGATTTATAGAATAATTAGAGGTGGTCATTTTTTGACCACCTCTTTTTTTTTGGCTCAAATTCTAAATGCGAATGCGTCTCATTATGAGAATGACTCTCATTTAGGGCGCCGATTTTACCACATCTAAATATGAAATGCAAAGCATATGACATTTTTTTGTAACATGATTTGACATTTTGTCTTTTTTCTGAAACACGACTACTGTATATCCATACACTATTTCTTCCTGTATAATAAATCTATGAACATTCGATTATATTTAA
>VTLG01014094.1_pt1 | contig 22381 bp, 23 predicted proteins | sample 4694571 | NCBI WGS metagenome assembly VTLG01 (sample SAMN12604809, study PRJNA352737) | marine metagenome | biome: ENVO:00000447; feature: ENVO:00000209|ENVO:00000569|ENVO:01000036; material: ENVO:00002151; isolation source: viral sequences binned using virsorter ...
CAGGTAACGGCATCGTTGAAATCGCTGGAATCAAGATCTACAAGTCAATGAACATACCATTCTTTGGTAGATTCGGTACTAAGTACGGTTCTGTATCAGGCACAAACCCCGGAGTAACAGATCCCGGAAACACAGGAAGCTTCACAGAAGTTGAAATGGTTGACGAGACAGCTGGCTCAGGTGCTGTTAAAACTGTAAACTCTTACGGTAATGGTACATCTGACTTCGAGAACTCATGCGGATTAATCTTCCAGAAGGAAGCTGCTGGTGTTGTTGAAGCAATCGGACCACAAGTACAGGTAACATCTGGAGACATTTCAGTTGTATACCAAGGTGACGTGATCCTTGGAAGACTAGCAATGGGAGCAGACGCACTTAACCCTGCTGCTGCTGTTGAGTTGTACGCTGGTACAAACACAGCCCCATCAGGCTTCTAATTTTTATTCTTATACGGGGGCTTCGGCTCCCTTTTTTTCTTATGGCTACCACAACTATTGACACCGATACCGAACTATCCGCAGTGAACTCTATACTGGGTAGCATAGGTCAAGCACCAATAACACAATTAAAAGATCCCACCACTGGAGCTATAGCTAACGCTAACCCAGAAATACAATTTATATATAACTTACTACGTGATGCTAATGTTGACACACAGGCGGAAGGCTGGCACTTTAACAGAGAACGTCATGTAACATTTAACAAAGATTCCACTACAAATAAGATAGCTATATCAGATGACATAGTTAAGATAGATTTACCAGACAACTGGAGTAGAAGACATTATAACTTTGTTAGACGTGGCGGATTCTTATATGATAAGATTAAACATACTGATGTCTTTACTGACATGTCTGACTCAATCGAGTTAGATGTTATTAGACTATATAACTACGAAGATCTACCACCAGTATTTAAAAGATATATAACTTACAGAGCCTCACGTATGGCAGCTACACAGCTTGTAGCTAACCCACAACTTGTACAACTATTAGGACAGCAAGAAGCACTAAGTCGTGCTGCTCTTATGGAGTACGAGTGTAACCAAGGCAATCATAGTATGTTTGGATTTGAAGATGATACAGCATACAACACTTATCAACCATGGAGAAATATTAGAAGATAATGGCAGGCATTACACAAACTATCCCTAGCTTTGTCTCGGGCATTTCAGAACAACCAGATCACTTAAAATTCCAAGGACAGCTAACGGATATTGTAAATGCAATACCTGATATTACACTTGGACTATATAAAAGACCGGGTGCAAAACGTATAGGAACTACACCTCTTGCTAATGTACAGAGTGGTGGCTCTTGGTTTCATTACTTTCGTGATGAGACCGAAGGATCCTACGTGGGTCAAGTAGCAGCTGATGGGCAAGTCAGAGTCTGGCGTTGTAGTGATGGATTACAGATGACTACAGCCTATGGTACTGGCGGTCAAACAGCTATACAAAATTATCTTGCAACAAGTGAACCAGAAAATTTACAATTCCTTACTATCAACGACACTACCTTTGTTAGCAGTCGTGATAGTTCTAATGCTAATACTTTAGTAGGTCAGACTGGTACTACAGATGATAGACCAGAAGCACACTGTGCTATGATAGAGCTACTGAGAACAGAAAACGGACGTCAATATGGTATAAATATATTTGACTCTACATCTACAGGTAATCTAACTACACTCAAACGTGCAACTAAAGTTAAGATTACAGACAACTCTTATAGCGAAGCAGATGGCACAGGTCACTGCCCCGGTATAGGTACAGAGGTTTTTGCAGTTACAGCTAAAAGTAGTTATGGTGCTACAGAAAATATAACTCATGTTAAAAATAGTAGTGGTACTACTCTTACAACAGGTAAGGATAATTTAGTCTTTCGTGCTACAGCTCTAGGTCAGCAAGGTGTTAGCCCTAACTATAGTGCTAGCAGTAATGGACCGGGTGGTAGTAACTACAGATGTAGCTACAACCTAGAAGTTGTGTTACTACATGGTGGAGAAGGTTGGGAAGTAGGCGACGTAGTACGAGTTGTACCAGAAGCTGCCGACGAAGCAGCTAGTGGTAACAGTCAAGCATACTTAGATGTTACAGTTACAGAAATAGAAACAACAACTCTTAAAGCTACACTTACTAATAATGGTGATGGTTTAGTACGTCCTTCTCCTACACCTTTTGATGCTGATACAGCTGTAACTGCTGATACTATACTAGCCGGTATGGTAGCTCAGTTACCTACTGGTATTACTGCTAAGGTTATAGGACCGGGTATATATCTATCTAGTAGCTCTCCATTTAACGTAGAAATAGCAGAAGAAGACCTGATGAGAGTCTTCCAAAAGTCAGTTAATGACGTTACACTTTTACCTAATCAGTGTAGACATGGGTATATTGTTAAAGTACAAAATGCTCGAATGTCAGATGAAGATGATTACTACCTTAGATTTACTGGAGAAAATAATTTAGATGGTGCAGGCTCGTGGAGTGAATGTGCAAAACCGGGTATAACTAAAACTTTGACTAATATGCCGTTAGTTATACAGCGTACAGCTACGACTACATTTACTGTTAAGCAGTTTACCTATGAAGATAGACGTGTAGGAGACGAAAATACTAATCCTATGCCTACATTTGTCGGTAAACGTATCAATAAAGTACTATTTTTCCGTAACAGATTAGCATTATTAGCAGGGGAAAACGTCATATTATCTCGCCCCGGTACATTAGGTACACCTGATTTCTTTATAGAATCGGCTCTTACTGTATCTGCTAGTGACCCTATAGACATATCTGCCGCCTCTATGTTTCCATCTGATATATTTGATGGTATAGAAATCAACGCCGGACTGTTAGTATTTAGTACAAACCAACAATTTTTACTCTCTACAGATGATACTGTACTAAATCCAGATACAGCCAAGCTACGTAGTGTGTCTACATTTAACTATAATAAAGATATACCTCCTATATCACTAGGTACTACCATATCTTACCTTGATAACTCTGGTAAATTTAGTCGATTGAATGAAATGGCTAACACATCTAGAGAAGGAGAGCCTGATGTTGTAGAAATTAGCAAGCTAGTACCTACATTACTACCAAAAGATTTAGATTTATTTACTAACTCACGAGAAAACTCTCTTATATTGATAGGAAAAACTAACTCTGACACAGTATTTGGTTATAAATATTTAGCTATAGGTGATAGAAGACAGCAACAAGCATGGTTTAAATGGAAACTTAACAATCCGTTACTGTATCATTTTATTATAAATGACGAATATTTCTTTTTAGATACAGATAACTTCTTACAAAGTATAAAACTTGTACAGGCTGACACTGATCCTACTATTACACAGGATGATATTCTTTATCAGATACATCTAGATAATCATACTACTGTAACTGGTGGCGTATACAATGCAAGTACAAACTTGACAACATTTACTAACCAATCAGATTGGATAGATCAAGTCACTTCACCTAATTATAGTCTAGCTATCATTGACTTAAATACTAACTCAACTCGATTAGCAAGGTATGCTTTACCTACTGTAATTAATGGGGATGACTTTACAGTTCCCGGAGACTGGTCTACAGGTTCGTTTACTATAGGTTATTTATACGAGTATCTAGTTAAGTTTCCTAGAATTTATCCTAAAAAGATCTCTGGAGAAAAATCTTTTGCCGATGTTAACTCATCACTTATTTTACACAGACTTAAACTACACTTTGGTAAGATAGGTCTTTATGAAACAACACTAACACGTGTAGGTAAATCTGATTATACAGAAGTTTATGAATCATCATTGCTAGATGAGTATGATGTGTCAGACGCACCTTACTTAGAAGAGTATATTAAAACTATACCTGTTTACGAAAAGAATAAAAACGTAGATATTACACTTAAATCAAGTCACCCAGCTCCAGCTACCCTAAGAGCAATGGCATGGGAGGGAGACTATTCACCATTATTTTACAAACGTGCCTAATTACATACACCCAATTACAATCGAGGCTGCCACAGAGGTAGCCTCCAACCTACGCTTAGAAGACTACAGAGAGGTCACAGAAGGCCACGGACTAGATCCGAGGGTGTTTCTACCTATGGTCGCTAAAGAAGGCTCTGCTGTGTATTTCACAGTCCCTGACGGCAAGACTGCCGGACTAGCCGGAGTAGGAGACGGTGGAGCTATCTGGATGTTATGCACTCCAGAGATTCATCGTTATCCCATCACATTTGCAAGAGAAGCCAAGCGGTATGTCGATAGCCGTGAAGAGCCTCTATTGTGGAACATAGTAGACTGTAGAAATACAGTACATTTAAAACTGTTAAAGTTTTTAGGTTTTAAGTTCTTACGTAAAGTTAAGAATGGACCATATCAATTAGATTTTATAGAATTTTGCCGTGTGCGTAGATGCTAATGCAGCTCGAAGACAAGCTGCTCAACAACGATGGATGGAGAAGGATGCTAAGTATCGTTCAGAATCCCTAAAATATTGGAACAGAGAAACGTCTGCTGTTCGTGGTATGCAACGTGCTGCCACAGGTTATAGCCGAGCTATTAGTAATGACTATCAACGAGCCTTGTATGTACAGGGTCAAGCTAGAAAAGCTTACCAAGCAGGCTTTATAAAATATCAACAAACAAAAGGCTCAGTTAACGAAGGTGGTCGAGATAGAAGATCCACAAAGAAAGGTTTAGTTGCCCTAACAAGAGCAAGAGGACAACTAGATAATGCTGTACAAAAAGAGTTTGGAGTACAGATGCAAAGACGCTACAGAACTAGACTACTAAAGAAACAAAGTGTGCAAGCACAAACAAGACAATCACTTGGTATACGACCAGAGTATGGTGCTCCAGTATTAATGCCTCCATCTGATAGATTAAGCGGTGCATTAGATATAGCAAGTACTATCGTAGGTCTTGTAAGCGGAGTTGGTGATATAAGTAAAATGTTTAGTAAAAGTGCGGGCGAAGGTTTAAAAGGTTTAGACAGTTTAAAAAGTATAGGTATGGGTTCAGATCTTCTTGAATCTGCCATTGAAGCACCGGTTACGATTGGTGGTGGTATACTAGGAGCAGATCCGTTTGCAGACTATATGACAGGAGAATTTAGCTCATGACACAATCTTATTTTGAATATCTAGGGAGACAGGAAGCTGCTCCCTTTACTAACGAAAAGTTAGATTATGAACAAACAGAACCTGATCTAACTAAAAAAGTCAACGAACAGATTGACAGAAACATCAAAGATAGAGAAAAGTTTTTTGCGGCTCAGATTGCTGATTATAATGCTACAGCCGGTAGAACTTCTAAAAATTTAAAAAATCTTTTAGGTCTTACTAGAACTGGTAAAGCTTATTTAGATAAACGTCAGGAGTATGCAGAAGATAGAAAAGCTTTTGAAGAATTACAAAAAATATATAACGACCCCATGAAACGTGGGCAGTATGCTATTATTGAAAAGAATCTTCAAGAAGTAGAAGGTGATCTAAAGAATGATGAAAATGTAGAAATAGCAACTATCGAAACAACCGGTGCAGATACAACAGGTCAAATTGTATCAGGTACACAACTACTTGATTTTAAAAAATCTATAACATCTGAAGAGTTTTTAAATGGTAGGCATGCTGCAAAAAGTATGCAAAACTACTGGTCTAAATACTTAGAAATAGCTAGAGGTAGTTTACTATATAATAATAAGTTATATGAAGACTTAACATTTTCAGAGAAGCAAGAGTGGATGAAAGTTGCAGGGGCTAACTTTGTAGCTATGTTTGCTAAGTCTAATCCTCGGATGACTGAGCATCAAGTTATTACACACTTTATGCCTAACTTTGATAAAACTTCTAGGTCGTGGGATAGCCAGTCATTTGATATAGAAAACAATGCTGTGGACGAGGTACGTTCTAACACAGCTACTCAAAACTATATTAATGGTATCAAAGTAGCAGCTGAAGCATGGAACAATCCTAACGTTGAAAATGCTACAATTAGTAGTGTTTATTCTCAGTCTGGTTTTATACAGAATAAAATAGAAATACTGACAGCAAAAGGTGACCCTAACCCTGCTAAAACAGCTAATGCTATGTGGACTGATATGATTATTAAAAACATAGATCAGTTCGACGAACAGGATATAGAATATATATTGTATCATGATATGTTTGAAGCCAAGCAACATAAAGGTACTGGTAAATTATCTAGTTATGCTGAGATACAACCGGCTAATGCTAATAAAATAGCAAATGCTTTTATTGATCAAAACAAAAAAGATAATAGAGCTTCAGAAATAAAGAGACGTGATGATATAATATTAAAGCTTGAGAATGGTCAAGAAGTTCCACAAGATGTACTCACTACATTTAGTAATGAAGATATCAGAACTCAAGTGGAAGAAGCACTAGCAAAAGGTGAAGCAACCGAATTTAGTCGACCTGAGTTTAGTGTTAAGTCTGACTTATTTAGGCAACTATCTGATAATAGAGCTAAAGAGTTAGCTGCACTAAAAGGTGATCCCGGAAAATATGGTGATGCTACGTGGCGACTTACTACAACAGATAGCATTTACGATCAAGCAGGTGAGTATTTTAAAGATCAGTACCAACAAAGATTTGAACTGACTGGTAATAGAGCTGATGCATTAGAATATGCACAAAAGAAAACTATCGAAGCTATGAACAATGCTGAGTTTGATGATGTACTTAGTGAAATAGTTTCAGATACTCAGATTGCTAAATCCCTTAAGTTGCGTAAACTATATGAAACTGATAAGAAAGCTGCACTTAATTCTACTGTATTATTAGAAGGAGAAGAAGATCCTATACTTAATGCTGTAGATTATTTTAATGGTAAAGTTGATAGGCTAGATCATACGTGGACTTTGCTTGCTCAACTATATCCTAACAAAGGACCATTAAAATTAGCACACGATAGGTCAGTTACACTTGGAAGGTTAAAACCTATACCGGGGTTAATCTTTGATGCAGATGTTAAAGTGCTAGATAGCCCATTACTAAATCAAAATAATGATGCTACTAAAACTATTATAGCAGGGGAAAATGGTGTAACTAACAGTGAAAAGTATAATGAAATGTTAACCGCTTTAGAAACACCAAGTCAAGTAGAAAACGGTGGTATAAATGCCATCAAAGGTCCTGACGGAAACTATGTTACAGAGCTACCTTTAGGTAAACCTTTATCAGAACATACTATAGCAGAAGTATTCGGTTTAGTACAAGCCGGCTATACTAATATAGGTCTATATGATATGACACCCGGGGCATTAAGACAGGTGTTTAATGACAATTTGACAATAGATTTTACAAAACCATTTGATGAAGTCGCACAATCTAAAATATTAATGGCTAGACTATATCATAAAGCTAATAATAAACACATATTTGGTAATGCTGATACATCATACAGAAGATTAATGACTTTTACGGAAGATCAGATTGAAAAATTTGAAGCATTAATTGATGAGATACCACCATTTCTTAAATTAAATACACTTTATGGACCCGCTGCTGTAGAGTATATTAACCAAAACGGATAATTATGGAAGAATTAAATGTAGAATATGATCCTACGGGATTTACTTCTACCGAAGAGTTAGAGAAACGGCTTGAAGAACAATCTATTCAACAAGATAAAATCAACGAAGCACAGGCACTAGCTGTTCAACAAGAAGAACAAAAAGAACAAGAACAAATAGATCCTAGACTGACCAATGATAAGTGGGGACTAAAAGCTTTCGCTAAAGAAGGGCAGTCTATTCTAACTGGTGGTATACAAGATACTATTTCTTCCAGTACTACATTTGCAGAGCGTACATTCGATGCTGTGACTGGTAGGATGCAAAAGGAGAAAGAGCAGCAAGGTTATTACAGACCAGACTGGGATCCATTTGTTGATGAAGATGACCCTATTATAACTAAAACATGGTGGGGTAAGCTTTTACGAGGTACAGTACATTTTGGTAGTATGGCTGCCGGTATAGTATTATCAGCAAAAGGATTAGCCGCAGCCGGTGTACCTTTATTAGGAGCGGCTTCAACCAAGATGTTAGGATTAGGAGCTATTACCAGAGCTATGGCTATTGGTGGTATTTCTGATTTAATATCTAAAGAATCTGATGGGCATAATGCTCTAGGAGCTTTAACTAAACAGTATGGTTGGATGGATACTCCACTAACTACTAAAGATACTGACCATCCTATGATGATGAAATTTAAAAACATCGTCGAAGGTATGGGAATAGGTCTGATATTTGATGGAGCAGCACAACTAATAGGTGGTGGTAGCAGTGCAGTTAAAAGACAGATAATACAGCGCAATGCTAGTATAGAAAATCAAACAACTACAGCTGCACTTGCACAGATACGTAGGGGAGATACTCAGTTTCGTGCTGAAAAGAACGCACCTATAGCTCAGAGACATCAGGGTGCTCATACATCTGAAGTTGATGTAGGTCAAGCAAGAGATCAGCTTAAGCGTACACGTACTGACTGGGGATCTGAAGATGGATCTACAGGTGGTGTGACTACTAACGTTGAACGTGAACGTATAGCGAGAGAAGGTGGTACAACTGACGAGGTAGTCGAACGTACACTACGAGGTCTCATGAGCGATGAGAAGTTTAAAAAAGAAATGGAGTTTGTAAAAGGTGACAGAAAAGCCTTAGCAGACGTTTGGCGTGATGCAATAGAATCTTACATGAAGATTACTGACGGTAGAGAGGTAGTAGATATGTCCCCAGAGGAGTATTTATCTGATCTATTTGAAAAGCAGAAAGCTAGTATACCACTAGGCGATGAAACATTTGAAACATGGTCTGCTGAAACAGTAGTTACAGCTGACTTAGTAGTAGGATCTTTGCTTAAAAAGCTAAGAGATACAGGCATAGCCGGTAGAGAACTAGCAGAATACGTGTCATTGGATGATATTGACGGACCCGCAAAGCAGATTATAGATACTATGTTAACTGCTTTGACACAAACTAAGAAATCTAGGTTTGTAGCATCTGATTATTTTAGATCATTTGGTGCAGGCAAAACTAGAGCACAAGTAAATGATGCAGTAAATCAGGCAGTAGCATCAGATATGCAAGATGTTAAAGATTCTATATTTTCTATTCTTAAAATAGCTAAAGATGATGCAGATGATAACTTACTAAATGCGTTGTTTGAAGCATTTTCTATGATGAAAAATGTAAATAATCTAGATGATTTTGATAACTGGGCAAGAACTATCCTAAAAGGTGGTCAAATAGCAGGCGAAGGACCAGAACGTACTGGTGCTTTGATACGTAGTTTACAGGAAATGATAAGTCACAGTGTATTAAGTGGACCTAAAACACCACTTCGAGCACTTATAGGTACAGGTAGTGCAACATTCTTACGTCCTATATCTACATTTCTCGGAGCTACTATGCGGTTTCCTTTTACTGGAGACGCAGCTACAGTTCGATCTAGCTTGGCATCTATAAATGGCATGGTAGAAGCAATACCAGAAGCATTTGATTTATTTTTTACTAAGTTAAATGGTTACTGGAGCGGCGATATATCTACAATTAAAACTAGATTTATCGAATTTACTAAAGGTGATGCTAACTGGGAAGTTATGCGTAGATGGGCAGAGGATAGCGGAAGAGCAACTAGAGAAGATCGTGCTATCTTTGCCATGACTAACATGATACGTGGTATTAATAACAATAATCTTTTTACTTACTCTACTAAAATAATGGCCGCAACTGACGATGCCTTTACATTTTTATTAGGTAGAGCTAAGATGAGAGAAAAGGCTATGCGTCGTGTATTGGAGATAGAAGGTAGTGGTGTACAGTTACCACAAATTAATAGTGCTGTTATGAGAGCATATCAAGATGATTTTTATGCAGAAATATTTGATGCTAATGGTAATATTAAAGACGATGCAACTATGTTTGCAAAGAAGGAGGTAACACTTACACAAGATCTAACTGGATTTGCAAAAGGTCTTAATGATGTTATGACATCTAATCCTTTTGTTAGACCATTCTTTCTATTTGCTAGAACTGGTGTAAACGGACTCGCACTAACAGGTAAACATACACCCGGATTTAACTTTCTTGTTAAAGAGTTTAATGATATAGCTTTTGCTAATCCTAAAGATTTATCTAAACTTAAAAAATATGGTATCAACACTTTAGAAGAATTACAAAATGCTAAATCACTACAAACAGGTAGATTAGCAATAGGTTCTGCTGTAACCTTTATGGGTATTCAAGCATGGGCATCAGGTAGACTTACTGGTGATGGACCTACAGATAGACAAATGAGACAGGGTTGGATAGATGGTGGTTACTTACCCGGAACTATAGAACTCGGTGGTGTTAGAGTTAACTATGAAGACATTGAACCTTTTGGTCTAATACTTAGGACTATTGCTAACGTAGGTGATGCTAGTATACTTATGGGTGAAGAGTGGACAGAAAAAGAACTACAAAAGATCTCTCTTGTTGTAGCTCAAGCCGTCTCAGGTAAGTCTTACTTAGCCGGACTTCAACAACTTGTTGACTTAGTAGCCGGTCGCCCCGGTCAGGTAGAACGTATTGTAGCTAGTATTACAAACAACACTGTACCACTTGCAGCATTACGTAATGAAATAGGTAAATTAATTAACCCACATATGCGTGAAATTAATTCTGGTGTATTCCAGTCTTGGCAGAACCGTAACTTAGCTACTGAAATTTTACCCGGTATCGAAGGGTTGCCTATTAAGTATGATATGCTAAATGGTCAACCACTTAAAAAACATGACTTTATGACTCGTGCATTTAACATGATTAGTCCTATACAACTAAACATGGATCAAAGCGTCGGCAGACAGTTCTTATTTGACAGTGGTTATGATTTAAGAATCAGCACATTCTATGCACCTGACGGTACTAATTTAACTGATGATGCAGGTATAAGATCTCAGTTTCAACAAGCTATAGGTAAATATAATTTAGAAGCTCAACTAGAAAAACTAGCTCGAGACCCTAAAGCTATTGCCTCTATGAAACTTATGAGAGCTGATATACGTGCCGGTAAACGTGCAGAGTATAATGCTAGAGATTACTACCATAATATTATGATAGACAGAATGTTTAAAGAAGTTAGAAGACTAGCTTGGAATGACATTAAATATAGACAAGATATTATGGCTCTAATTAGTGAGCAAAAAGAGAAAAAATTACAACAAGAATATAAAAAATCAGAATCCAACAACCTTCTTACAATGTATAAGTAATGGCAACAACTTTCGTAGACTACACAGGAGACGGAAACGCTACGAAGTCGTTTTCCTTTCCTTCCATAAAAGAAGCAGATATTAAAGTGGATGTCGATGGTGTCACAAAAACATCAGGCAACCACTATAATATAACAAGCTATACAACAACCGGTGGTGGTAACGTAGTATTCACTTCTGGTAACATACCGGTTAGTCCGGCGTCTATACGTATTCGTAGAGACACAGATGTAGACACACCTAAAGCTACATTTACAGCAGGGTCATCAGTTAAAGCAGGCGATCTTAACAACAACATGACACAGATTCTGTATGCTGCACAAGAAGAACAGAATCAAACTATAGTTACATCTGATTTAAAAGATGGTTCTATAACAACAGCTAAAATACAAGATAGTAATGTAACAACAGCTAAAATAGCCGACGCTAATGTTACGACAGCCAAAATAGCTGACAATGCTGTGACAATGGCAAAGCTAGGTAGTGGTGCATTACCTACAGATATAACTGTAGCAAGTGCTAACATTACAGATCTTTCTGTAGCAACAGCTGATATTGCAGCAGACGCAGTTACAGGAGCAAAGATAGCAGATGACTCTATTAACTCAGAGCATTATGTTGATGGTTCTATTGATACTGCTCATTTAGCAGACAGTCAAGTTACTGGAGCTAAAATAGCTAGCACAACTATTACAGATGCAAAGCTAGCATCTAACTCTGTTACAACATCTAAAATTACAGATGCAAACGTAACAACAGTTAAAATAGCTGACAGCAACGTAACACTTGCCAAGTTAGCTAGTGACTTAAAACAAACAACTATATCTGATAGTGATACTCAATTACCTACATCAGGAGCTGTTGTTGATTATGTAGCTGCACAGCTAGAACCATTCGGTGGTTTTGAAGCTATAGCTAATGAAGTATCATTTCCTAATACACAACCAGTATCTGGTGTTGCTATTTCTATAGCAGACGCCGGAGGAATTGTTGTAAATGGTAGTGGTACAAGTACAACAGGTAGAACTGTAGGTGGCTCTACTGTAACAATTAACAATATAGCTTCTAACTTTAATAGTTCTACTGTAGCTAATGGTATACGTTTTATTGTAACGTCTACAGGTAGTGGACAAGTATACAACTACCACAAAGCTACACTAAAAGAAGATGACCTTGTAAGTCTTAGTGGTGATATAAACGACTTCTCAGAAAGATATAGAGTCGGTTCGTCAAACCCTACAAGTAATAACGACGCCGGTGATTTATTCTATAATACTGGCACAAATAAATTACTCGTATATAATAGCACATCTGGTGCGTTTGAAGAAACACAGTCAGTTGGACAATTCTTTATAAATACAATATCTAGTTCATCAGGAACTGGTGGAGGCAGTGCAACATTCAATGGATCAGCTTATAGATTTACACTTAGTAATGCAGGCACAGTTGCCGAGCAACATATTGTTAGCATCAATGGAGTCGTTCAGAAACCTAATAGCGGAACCAGTCAACCCAGTGAAGGCTTTGCTCTTGACGGTGCTGACATCATATTTTCTGCCGCTCCTTCTAATGGTGCTGATTTCTTCATCATTACAATCGGGTCAACAGTAAATATAAATACTCCAAGTGCAGGCGCTGTATCTACAGCAACTATTGCTAGTGGTGCAGTTACTACAGATAAAATCGCAGATGACGCAGTTACTGACGCTAAGTTAGCTAACTCTATCAATACAGCTATAGCAGCGAACACAGCTAAAGTTACTAACGCTACTCACACAGGAGATGTTACAGGTTCTACAAGTTTAACACTTGCAGCCTCTGGTGTAACTGCGGGCAGCTACGGTTCAGCTACAGCTATTCCAGCGATTACTGTTGACGCTAAGGGACGTATTACAGCAGCATCAACAAATGCTATCAATACTTCTACTATACCAGTAGCAGATGAATCAACAGACACAACTTGTTTTCCTGTATTTGTAACTACAGCTACAGGCGACCAAGCACCAAAGACTGGTAGTAATCTAACCTTTAACTCTGCAACAGGAGCTCTAGGTGCAACATCTTATACAGGTGACGGTAGTAACTTAACAGGTGTAGCTTCGGCGGTAGCTGACGGGTGTATCTATGAAAACTCACAGACTATATCTAACAACTACACAATAACCACAAACAAAAATGCTATGAGTGCAGGTCCGATTACCGTAGCAAGTGGTGTAACATTAACAATACCTTCGGGTAGTACATATACAATAGTTTAATGGCAATACAAATAAATGGGGATGGTACTATCACAGGTATTTCTGTTGGTGGTTTACCAGACGGTATAGTAGATACCGATATGATAGCTGCAAATGCGGTAGCTACAGCAAAAATAGCAGACAATGCAGTAACAAGTGCTAAATCTACAATCTCAGGTGGTATTACACATGCTCAAACTTGGAGACGAGGTTCGTTTACAGGTACAGCTGATCCAATTACAGGATATACTAAATATACGTCTACCAATCATGGCTCTCTTGGTGCTGATATGACAGAAAGCAGTGGTACATTTACTTTTCCAGTTACAGGAATATGGTATATAACCGTACGAGGATATCTTTATAAAGATTCAAATGTACCATCATGCTCAATAAGAATTAAAACTACTACAAATAATTCAAGTTATTCAACATCAAATAATAGCTATTATACTCACTGTTCTGGTACTGGTGGTACTCAGTATAGCTCATCAGATAACACTATGATTTTTGATGTTACAGATACATCGCAATGTAAAGTTAGATTTGAAGCTACTGGTTCTTCTGCTAACTGGGATTCTTCACATATAGAGTTTATTAGATTAGGAGATACATAATATGACAATAAAATTAAATGGTACAACAGCCGGTTCAGTCGCTTTAGACGCACCGGCTCAAACAACAGGCAATGCTGATATAACATTTAAGTTACCTGTAGCTGACGGAAGTGCCGGACAGGTATTACAAACTGACGGTAATGGTAATCTAAGTTGGGTTACACCGGGTACTGCTACAGTAAATGGTATAACTCAAGCAGACCAGTGGAGAATTACACAAGGATATAACGTAAGTTATACATCTAGTGACGCAAATAGTTACTGGGAAAGAAATGATACACTTTTTGCCAAAATCGGTACAGGAATGACCGAATCATCTGGAGTATTTACTTTTCCTGTAACTGGAATATGGCAAATTGAATTTAACGTAATGTACGAAAATGGTAATAGTAACTATCTTGGAGGATCTATTAATGGATCAACAGATAGTTTTAGCAGTAGTAATGATGTTCTCACTAACGCTTATAACAGTATTGGAAGTGGTGCAAACTCATATGCTTCTGTGTACATGAAAGCATTTTTTGATGTTACTAATACATCTACACATAAAATTAAATTTAGACATGTCAACTCTCATAACGCATATGTTCAAGCCGGAAGTTCAACAACACAACTTACAGGTGCTACATTTATACGTTTAGGAGATACATAATGAGTAAAATACAAGCAAATCAAATACAGCATACACAGAACGGTGCAGCTGTATTTACACTACCTACATCAGATGGTAGTGCAAACCAAGTAATAAAGACTGATGGTAGTGGTGCATTATCATTCGTAACTTCTACTGACACTGTAGGTCTTACAGACTTTGATACTTGGATCTTAACTGGATCTTTTAATGGGTCTGTTGATCCTATTTCAAATAATCTTACTAGATATTCTGTAAATGGTGCAAACTATTTGGGAACTGGAATGTCTGTGTCGAGTGGTGTTTGGACTTTTCCTAGCACAGGTTACTGGAGAATCACTGTTAAATTTAGAAGCCAAAGAATGTCTGGGGCTCAGAGTACACATCAGAAAATTGAAATAAAGTCCTCAACTGATAATTTTTCAAGTTCTAATATACTTGCAGTTGCAGATTCTAGTTATTATGACAATTATCCCACAGGAGGAAGACAGGTTTCTGGTAGTGCCTCTATAATTTTTGATTGCACAAACACATCTACACATAAAATAAGATTTGCTGCTGTTGTTGATGATAATAGTGGTAATGGAAACGAATTTCTTGGAAGTTCCACTGTCGGTCTTACTACATTTGAATTTATTAAATTAGCGGATACTTAAAATGGATTTAAACACGGGAAAACCAAATCATATAGAAGATTGGTTAGTAAGACATAGAACAGGACAGTGGTTTGGGTGGACAGATCCCTTCAATAAAATTTATGCAAACCTAGTTGTTTATGATGGTGGTTCTAAACCAACTGAATCAGAATGTACAAATGGATTAACTGCACTGATAAGTGCTTGGGATTTAGAAAATGATAGTTATAAATCTAAAAGAAGGGCAGAGTATCCGCCAATAGAAGAGCAGCTTGATAAAATCTACCACTCTGGCGTAAACGCTTGGAAAGCGGATATCAAAGCAATCAAAGACAAATATCCTAAACCATAATGGCACTAACACAAGTAAGCGGTGGCGGCATTAAAGACGGCCAGATACATACAGCTGATCTAGCAGATGGTGCTATTTCAGCTGCAAAATTACATAGCCAAGCTCGTGACGAAACTTATACGTTAGGAGCAGATGGCAGCAACCACTATACATTTACAGGTAAGGGCTTGACCGGGGCGGTTAATGACCCTACCTTGTATTTAGAACGTGGTAAAACATACAGATTCGTAAACGGTAACTCTTCTGGAGCACATCCGTTTCGTATACAAACAACAGTCAATGGCTCGACTGGTACAGAGTACAACACAGGAGTCACAAATAACGGAGGAGCCGGTGGATCTACAATAATTTTTGAAGTACCACATGCAGCTCCCGCTGTGCTATACTACCAATGTACCTCACATGGTTCTATGGGTGGCATATTCTATATCATGGGAGAAATAGCTGACGGTAAAATTACTAGAAGTAAATTATCTACTGCTACACTAACTAATGCTGATATTAGTGCTTCAGCAGCTATAGCTCAGTCTAAGTTAGATATAGCTAATGCTACTACTTCTGCATCTGGTCATATGTCAGCAGCAGATAAAACCAAAATAGATGGTATTGAAACTGGAGCTACTGCCGACCAGACAGCCAGTGAAATATTAACTTTAATTAATAGTAGTGACATATATACAACAGGTGCGATTGGTAGAGATAATGGTGACAAAATCTATTGGACAGATAATGACCGTTTAGATGTTTTTGTAAACGGTAATAACGAATTTAGATTTGAAGCTGATGGTGACTTCCATGCAGATGGAGACGTTATAGCTTTTTCAACAACTACAGCATCTGATATAAGACTAAAAGAAAATATTGAAGTAATACCTAAGGCTCTAGACAAAGTACAAGCACTGGAGGGTGTATCCTTTGACTGGAAAAAAACAGGAGAAAAAAGTGCCGGTGTTATAGCTCAAGCAGTACAAGCAGTACTACCAGAAGCTGTCAAAGAAGTAACACCTCTTGATGGTGGTGATAGTTATTTATCAGTTAACTATCATGCTTTAACTTCAATACTCATTGAATCAATAAAAGAATTAAAAGCAGAAATAGAAGAACTAAAAGGAGGTAAGTAATGCCTGTACAAAGTTCTGGAGAAATAAAAATAAGCGATATTATTACCGAGTTTGGTGGGTCTGAACCACATGCTTTGTCGGAATACTATAGAGATGGCGGAGAAGTAGGAGGAGGTTCACCAAACGTTCCTACTTCTGGTCAACTTAAGATATCAGATTTCTATGGAGCAACAGACGTTATTGTAGAAACCGCATCCGACAACGAAACTGACCGAAGCCTATCAAGTATATTTGGTAGCAACTGGACTTCCTCAGTACCTAAAAAATACTCTGTCCCAAGTAGTGTAAATCTAGGAGCTACTGCTACTAACACATACGCCATAACAGCAGAGTCTGGTATGGGTGGTACATTAATTATAGAAATTGCTGGTACTGTTACAGGCAGAGGTGGTAATGGTGGAAACGGTGGTCACTATGCACATAGTAACAGGGATGGTGGTAATGGATCTGGCGGTGGAGCCGGTGGAGATGCAGTATATTTGAATACTAATAACGTAACCATTAACGTACTCAGTGGAGGAAGACTCTCTGGAGGCGGTGGTGGCGGAGGCGGCGGCGGAGGCGGCGGCGCAGGGTGGTATGGACCCCAATGGGGTGGAGATGGCGGAGACGGCGGAGCCGGTCAAGGCTGGAACACAACCCTTAACTCTGGTCAAAACGCTGGTAGAGGTACAGCAAGCTGGCAATCCAATGGTGGCGGAGGCGGCTCTGGCGGTACGTACGGAAATAATGGAGCCAGTGGTGGTGCTGGTACTAATACTTACTATCCCGGGCGTAGATGGTGGAGACCCGCCGGAAATGGCGGAGGTGGAGGAGCTGCTGGTGCAGCCGTAGAGTTAGGCTCTGGTATAAGTTATACACTAAATAACTCAGGTACAGTAGACGGAAGTTCGTGATGGAAATACCCACCATAGTATTACCTGATATTAAAAAGATAGAGACTGTTGAAATACCTATACCTACAGCTGACGTACCATACTATAAACCCATGGTAGTTCCTCCGAGCGATCTTAGAGATCAAGAAGATGAGCCTGTCAAGACTTTAGAAGAAACACCCGAACCACCTACACTTAAAATACCGTTTATTAAGCAGCCAGTACCTCGACCTTCAACAGAGGTTGTCGTAGTGGCAGCTACAACGGCGATTACAGCTGTGGCAGCTACAACTGTCACACAGCCTTTAATCGAATGGATACGTAAAAAGGTCCAAAAATTTATACAAGATAAAATAAACAAATGGAGACAAAACCGACAGAAAAGAAAGGACTCCTTACAAAGCTCAAAGAAAATGTAGATGACCATGAAGAACAGATGGCAGTACTAGGTGCAGCAGTGCGTCTAGGTGTAGTTATCTGGTCAGGGTTTATTATTACATTAGCTTATGTTGAGCTACCTATGGTCAAGAAGTCAGCTACGGCAGGCGATATCACGTTCGTTGCTTCGATTTTTACAGGAGCACTAGCCACTTTCGGCTTGTCTACAGGTAATGGTAAAAAAGATAAGAAAGAACCTACTACACCAAAGAAATGAAAAAATGGATTCTTCTCTTAGCATTGTTGTCACCCGCAATAGCAAGAGCAAATACTGTCACGCCTCAGTTTACAACAGGGTCGATGCAGTCAACGACAACAACACAACAAACAATAACAGAAACGATAGAACACGACGTACTAGGAGCAGAAGTTTCTACTTGGTCTGGTACAAATATTACACCAAGTGGTGCGATTGGTGCAACCGATACAACCTATTCAGTTACAACAGGTGCAACAGAATGGGATCTATCAATAACAACAAGAGAAGCAGGGACGATAGAAACAATATCAATAGACAGAACTATCGAAACAGATTCTACTACAAACTCTTACTCTATCTTTGCACAATAGGTACACCTGTATTTGCTGAAGATACTAATGTCAGCAATCCTGTAGCTGCTGCTACTGGTAACGTAACTAACCAAGCTGTACAGTTTCAAAACAATGGTGCGTCATCACGTCAGATATACGGTCCAAACATACAATGTAATGGATCTACTATGACGTTTAGCCCTTTTTACATGGGTAATCACAGCAAACCATTAGATGAGTTTATGCAACCTACTAGCTACACCCTAGCAGAAAACTGGGGGTTCCAGATTAATTTTATGGTTCCTCTAGATAAGTCAGGATATAAACAGTGTAAAGAAATGGCGAAGAGATATGAAGAGAAAATGAAGCTCGAGTATGAGATTACACGAGCACATAAATGTGCGGACTTAATGAAGAAGGGTTTTACGTATAGACCTAACACGCCTAATGCAAAATTGTGTCAGGATATAGTACCTATAGTTAAAACTAAACCGCCACAAAAGAAAAAATTTAAACTATTTTAAGATTATGCCATCAACAATCGCATTACAAAGAGCAGCAAGAGAAGCTGAAGCTAAAGCTAAAGTAGCCGCAGCTAAAAAGAAAGCACCTAAAACTAAAGCTAAGAAACAGGAGGCTGAATAATGTTTGCACTTATTAAACCACTTGTACTTACAGGCTTAAAAAGCGACAAGTTTAAAAAGTTTGTAGTTGAACTACTAGAAAAGCTAGTTGAATCTACAGATAATGAGCTTGACGATAGAGCACTACAGATAGTTAAAAAAGGACTAGACATAGAATAATGGAACAACTAAAGAAACTACCTAAAAAAGCAACCGAAGAGAGTTTTAACGAGCTACACTATCTTGTTACAGAGGACTTTCTACGTAGAATAAGAAGCGGAGAAGCGACTACACAAGATTTAAAAGCAGCTTGCGACTGGTTAAAAACCAACGACATCACAGGTGTAGCTTTTGATGGTAGTCCTTTAGATAAGCTAAACAAACTTCTACCTACTGTTGACCCTACACTCGTTAAGAGGAAAGTATATGGCAAAAACGTCTGAATACTACAAGAAAAATCCGAAAGCTAGGAAAAAACGTCTTACCCAGCAGAAGAAATACAACAAAACACCAAAAGGTCTAGCAATTAGAGTCAATGCAAACAAACTTAATAGAAAACTTGGAACATATGGCAACCGTGACGGAATGGATGCCGCCCATTATAAGGGTAGTAAAACCAAAGGCAGAAAACAAAAGCCATCTATTAACCGAAAAAGCAGAACTAAAAAATGACTCCATTACTACCTAACCCTGATTACTATTTACACAATTTAATAACGATGACAAGTTCAGATTCAAAACGGCTCTGGAGAAGAGCTATCAAAGAGCACTTTAATTGTCAATGCGTTTATTGCGGAGAATTTCATGAATTACACAACCTTACAATCGACCATGTACGCCCGAAATGCAAAGGTGGGCGAGATATTACGACGAATGTTGTACCCTCATGTCGACGATGTAATCAGGAAAAGGGTAGTAAAAACTGGAGAGACTGGATGAGGTCGACATTCGGTATTACAGACAGAGAACACACGATTTTATCACACATACGATGAATTACGAACAAGAGTATCAGAAGTTATTACAAAAGAAAATAGAAGCCGGTGGTTTTCGAGCGGGTTATTTTGAAGGAGAAGGTTTTAAAACTTACACCGAAGGTAGCTACAAACAGGAGTTTGCAAATACTAAAAAGTATAATCCAGAAACTAAAACGTTTCAACTGTTCGACACACGTACTGACAAGTTTTATGATGTAAAAGAAGCAGGGAAGTTTATTAAAGATCAAAATAAACAAGCTGACGAAGCATACTTTTTAGAAACCTTTGGTACAAAAACACCAGAACAAGATTTACAGTACTTAAAAGCAGCTAGAGATTTAGAAAGAACTAAAAATAGAAAAGGTTTACTTATTTACAATATACGAGATTTAGGTAGTAAAAAAATAACTGGTACTAATGAAAGTGTATTTTCTCAAGAGTTTAACCAAGAGATTCAAAAGAAAACAAACGAACTACTAATCAAAAAGGAAGGTACAAGTTTTATACAAAAAGACGACGCACAGCTAGAGTATAAGATAAATCAGGCTGTTACAAATCAAGAGAATCAACCTATTAATATAAAAGATCTAAGTGTAAATACTCCATATGTTGAGACAAGACGTAAACAGCTAGAAATAGATAAACGATTTAATACTAGCGGTAGCGGAGTTGTATATTAATGGATGAACAGTTTAAACGAGAACTGATCGGAGCCGGAACTGAAATAGGAGGTGGCATAGGAACTGACCTAGCCACTTCACCTTTATTGATGATGGGTCCTAAAGGTTGGGTTGCTTATGGTATTACTAACGCTTTTCAAGGTAGCTATACTAACTATCAAGTTCAAAAGTATACTAACCCAGACGAAGATATTAACTGGGGAGAAGTTGCGGTATCAGGACTATTTAGTGCTATACCATTTATGGATTTACCGGCAAAAGCAAAATATGCAAAATATTTAGGCAGACCCGGTACACTTAAACGAGCTGTAGTAGGTGGTAGTGGTATATCATTAGCCCAGCAACAAATACTTAAAGCTTACGAATCAGGTGAGTTTTTAACACCAACTGAAGCAGGGTTTGCTATTGGATTTGGTGGTGCAACTGGTGGTGGTATTAAAGTTGCCGGTGATACACTTTCAAAAAGCTTACTTAAAAAAATTCCAAGAGAGTCAATATCAGAAAGAACTCAACGCAGAATGAATCAACTGTTTGACCCTAATCTAAAAAACAAGATGCGGGACAAATTAGTTAAAATGGGTATAATAGATCCTGACGGCAAGGTTACAATAACTGAACTTGATAAGCGTGAATTAGGTAAAGAACGTACATACTGGGAAAAAATAACTGAACCTAGAATAGCTGCGTTAGTTAAAGAGTTTGGTGGTACAGCTGAAGATGCTGCTACTATATTTACTCAACAAAAGTTAGCATGGGGTAGACAAAAGACTGCTGCTACATGGTTAAACAAGTATTTTAAAGCTCTTTCTACTGAACTAGATGCTGAAGGAGTACCTCTTAATGAAGTAGTTTTAGGTATGTCACCGAATGGTAGGGTTAGATTTGTTGAAAAAGGATCACCTAACAGCTATCCACAGGCATTTGAGGTAGATCATCGTAGAGCTATTCAAGAAATGCGTGAATTAGGTATACCACTTGGAATAGGAGCTAATTTTGACGATAATCTAGAAATTATATTGTCAGTATTTAACAGAGCTAAAAACAATCTTGGTAATCCTAGTTTACCGGCTGAATTTTCTGAAGCATTAGGTCTGAGTACAACTCTTAGAGATATGGTAGGTAAATATTATATGAGCCGATTAGCAACTAAAGCTTTTGATATACCACAAGTATATAAAAATAGAGCACTTAGAGATATGCTTGAAGATTTACAGACTGAATTATCTAAAGCACAGGCTAAAGGAATGGATATTACACCTCGTGATATTAAAAACTGGGCAAGAGAAGCAGCAATGAGAGAAGTTAACTACTGGAAATCCTTTGGTAAGCCTTTACAGGAAGCTTTAGAAGAGGCAACTGAAACAGCACCGCCTGACAT
>VTLG01000987.1_pt1 | contig 22379 bp, 19 predicted proteins | sample 4694571 | NCBI WGS metagenome assembly VTLG01 (sample SAMN12604809, study PRJNA352737) | marine metagenome | biome: ENVO:00000447; feature: ENVO:00000209|ENVO:00000569|ENVO:01000036; material: ENVO:00002151; isolation source: viral sequences binned using virsorter ...
CTATTCTAGTTAAGTTAGGATTGCCTGCATTAGCAGCCATAGTATCAAACATACCATTTTGATTTATAACCAACTCCGGCACTCTCTCCGTTTCTTTCCATTCATCTCCTGGTGGGTCTAACTCTACCGAACCTACCCATGTAAATACATTGAAAGGGTTAACATTGACAAACTTACTAGCAAATGGCTGGTCAATTAAAGTTTTTTCTGTATATGGTAAAGTAATTAAATCACCAGTTTTTTGATAATTAGCAGCTGTTCTATCAGCGGCTAATATAGCAGTACCATCATCATCTGCTTCAGTTAATTGAACTGAATCAGTTTTACAAATAGGTCTTGCCTCACCCATTGCCATATCCATAGATACTTTGTAATCTAAATTACCTACATCACCGATACCATGACCTGTAAAGTTATCTACAATAAATCCATTTTTAAATCTGTCAAAACCATCAGCGTCTTGTATTTGTAAATTTTCTGTTTGTGTTTCTAATAGTGATAATTGAGTATAGTATTCTAGGTTATCAATTCTTCTTTCTAGTTTACCAATATCTCTCATTGTATATCTTCTATTATCAACTTGTTCTATTTCTATTTCTTCTTCAGAAAAAGTATAAGGTGATAAAGATAATGTGTATAAATGCATTGCATTATCTAATGCTTTAGGCATTTGTGGATTTAATGAAGAGCCACCTTTTACAACTTTAAAAGAACCTTCTTTATCTAAAAATATTTTATCTATTCTTGCAAGGTAAAATTCAAAGTCAGTTGTAACATCATCACCAAATTTTACAACATCAACCGTTGAAGCACCTGTACCATCAAAACTTCTATCTTGACCACCTGCGTTGATTGTACTTGCGTCATCAACTCTAGGTCTAAAATCTAAACTATCTCTTAATTGATAACTTCTTCCTGTTGTATCAGATGTATATTCTGGTATTAAACCATAATCAACAACACCTGAATATGAATCAACATCAAAGTAATCTCCTGAACCATGAGAGAAGAAATCAAAATTAATTAATAATCTACCTGTAGGTGTTAATGCACCAGTTTTTAATTTTAATCTACCTACATCATAAAAGTTATCTCTTTGACCATTATCTAAATCAAATCTATCTGTAATATCTGTATCACTAGCAGTTGCGTTTGTACTAAAGTCAGCCGCCATGAAAACATTATTAATTTTAAATATATCTGCCTTACCAATGTTTATAGTACCAGATTGTATTTCGTCAGCATTTAAAACATTTTTTGTTTGTGCTGAATTTAAAGTTTTTGTTTTTGAACCTGCAACTGAACGATTTACCGTTGCAAGTATCATTAATTCTGCGTCTGCATAAGTTGTACCAAAATCAAATGTTAATGTTTTACCAGTTGGCGAGCCACCTAAAGTAAATATAGGATTACCATTTGAGTTATTACCTGTTAAACTTAATACATCACCATTACCACCTGTAAATGAACCTGAATTTTTTGCTTTTACTGAAACAACATAATCACCTTCAGCTAAACTTGCAAATGTTTCATTTGTACCTGCTGATATTTGACCTGAACCTGAAGATAGTTGTTGAACAAATTGTCTTCTTACTTTAAAGTTAGTATCTGTAATACCAGAGTTAGTTGTAGTTTTTAAAGTTTTAACTGCGTCATTAGGTAATTTAAATATTGCAATATTTTTACTAGGGTCTTGTAATTTACCTCTATTTCTAGTTGCAACGGTTTTTGTAGATACATCTGAACCACCAACACCATCTGATAATTGTAATTGAGTATTACTAGAAATTGATTCTACAACTCTTGTAATTAAATTACCTGCGTCTGTAAGTATTGTAATCTCATCACCTATTTTTAATTCAGTATTGAATAAAGTACCAAATCCGTTAATTGAAGTAGAACTATTAGAGATTGATAAAGTACCAGTAATCTGTAAACTTTCGCCATAAGTTGAACTTCTTGCAACATCAGCTGTAAATCCTGGTGTTCCTGCTTGACCTATTTGTTTAACAGCAGAAAAATCAAATTGTCTAACACCTTTTAAACCAACTGCATTTGATTGAATAACTGCTGTATTAGAAGAAGAACCACCTGTAATTGTTTCACCTGCTACAAAACTACCATTGACACTAGAACACACAACAACACCATGTGTTAAATTACCTGAACTAGTAAATGAAGTTACATTAGCTGCTGTTGTTCCGTCTGAATTAAACAACTGAAAATCATTTGTGCCTGGATTTCTTACCGTAAATACATCTGTAGCCTGTACAGCAGTTGAGTCAACTGCAAAACTAGGTGAAATAAATCTTATTTGTTGTCCTTCTTTTAAGTTATGAGCATTTGAAGTTACAACACCAGGGCTTGCAACTGAAATTGATGATACTGCGTTTGATGTTGTTGTAGATAAACTTTCTACCGTAGCAGTTGCACCTGAAGTGCCACCTGTTATTTTTTCTCCAGTTGTAAAAGATGTATTTGATGTTATGTTCAAATGAGTGAACATGTTTATATCAAATAGGTAATGTTTGTAAATTGCTGTTGTTAAATTTGTATTTGCAAATTGATTACTAGCAGCTGCGCCTGTAACATATTGGAAACCTCTTGACTTAGCACGACCTATTGAAGTTATACTAGCACCTGAACCTGTATTTTCTGTTCCTCTTAAACCTACACCTGTTAATGTATCGTAAAGATTAACTCTTTTAAATGCTTCAGTTGAACCAGAAACAAATCCTATTTCAGGAGCACCAAAAATATTCGTAACATTTACAAAGTTACCTACATCAAATTTTGTTGTAAAGTTATTTTGTGTTTCAAAATCTCTTGCCTTATCAATATCAACAAATGTTGTACCAATAGTTTCTATTTCATAACCCTTTACATATGCTTTACCAGGTCCCATACCTGCGGCTATCTTGGCTTCACTACCACCTTGTGCTGAAGTAAATATACCTCTATTATTACCTGATATCAAGTGTTCTCTTAAATCTAGGTCAAAATCTCTTATTGAATAATCACCTGATTCGTCAAATGTTCTTCTTGCTAGTGTATCTTCTAATACTGCATATTCGGTTGTTCTAACTTGGTTTTGAATAATACCATTATCTAATCTTAACAACTCTACAAAGTTTGCGTCATCAACAGCCGTTAATGTTTTCTTTGTAAGTGTTAATTGAATTTTAAATCTATGAGCACCAGGAGCATTTAAGTTTGATGTGCCTGTCGCATTATCATTTAAACTTGTATCTTCGTTAGGTGTTGTAAATGATTCTGTTACAAGTAAACCTACTCTGTAAGACGGTGTATTTGTATATTTGTCTAATATTAAAGTTTGTTCATCTACATTAACATGAAAACCATTTATGTAATAAACACCTGCACCAATATAAGCAGCTGCACCTGTATGACATGTATTTACAACAGCAGAAACGGTAGTAATTGTGCTTTGTAAAGTTGTTGAAACTGAAATTGTTTCACCAGCTGTAAATTTTACCTCTGAATTATTTGTACCAGAGTTTTCATATTTTACATATAAAGTATTAGGGTCTGTTCCGTCTGTTGCGTCAACACCAATTACTTTTGCTGTTACACCTGAAGTTGCACCTGTTAATCTTAAACCTATAAAATCGTTTAGTGTAACACCAACGGCAGCTGAATCTGTAAATGAAGTAAGTTTTACTGAATAGTAAAATAAATTATAACCAATCTCGCCAGGTATAACCATGGCACCTTTTTCAAATAGATGGTCTGATACTCTCTCTACTTGATTTTGTAAGATAGATTGTGATTGTGTTAATTCTCTAGCCTGAACTGCGAATGACGGTCTAAAAAGTATTCTATGAAACTTTTTTGACTCATTGAAGTCATCATAGTAAGGTGAGAGATTAAAGTCAGTTGGACTTGGCATTTAACTCCCCTAAAATTCTATAACCAGTTTTATATTCTCTGTTTGGTCAGCAGCTCGTGTTATTGGTGCTCTGTTTTCAATATAGAGAATGTCACCAGAGTCAGCGTCTATTTCTGAAGCAGAATAACCACTTGTGAATGACACATTGTTAATTGTGCTAGTTGATGTTGTAGGTGTACCTGTAGCACCACCAGCACCTGTTACAGCATTTGTTCCACTAAATGCTGTTTGATTACCATTACTATCAATACCTTCGTCTGTATGTCTAGTTTGTATGTAATATAAAATATTATTTGCTGAGTCCCATTCAACAACTTTACCAACTGCACCAGTTGACGCTTGTGTAATTTTTTCATCAACAACAAAAGAACCAGAAACACCTGTTACATTAATAGCTTTTGTTCCTCTTAATGTTGTTGCTGTAGCAGCTGAACCTGATGATAAAGGATCCCTAATTAAAGTTATTTTTCTAAAATCGTTTGCAACGGTAACATCACCTGAATTACCACTTTCTGTTCCTTCTAGTGAAGTATTTAACATTACATAAAATCCACCTAATTCTTCTACTGCGTTTTTACCATGACCGCCTTTTGGTGGAATAATTACATCTAACTCTGCACCTGATAAACTTGTTGCACCAGCGGCAACTATTTGTGCATTTGAAACGGTACCAAAAGTATAACCTGTTCCAGCAGTTGTTACGGTTACGGCAGTTACAACACCACCTGCAACGGTAACTGAACATTTACCACCTGTACCATCACCTCTTATATCAATGTTAGTATGTGTTCCGTTTGCACCACCTGTACCTGCTGATTTAATTTTAATTATATCAATTGCACCATCAACAGCAGCTGATGATACGGTTGAGTTTGTTTCAACTGCCATAAAGTCAGTTGATAAAAAATTTGATTGTTGAGAAGCAGATAGAGTGTACATATATTTCCACTTATATCCGTCTGTTAATGTTTGTACGGTTGTTGATGTTCCAATTGGTTCTTCAGTTGATGGTGTGTTGCCATCATTGTCTAAACATTTGTAAACATTTCTAGCAGTTGTTAACACATAAAAATTTGCGTCATGTAAATTTGATACACCACTATTTGAAGTTTGTGCCGTTGTTGTGCCTGTAATTCTGTCGCCATAATCATGTCTGTAAATATCGTATGTAGTACCACTTACCCAATTTCTTCTTGGTATTGCAAAAGTAACATCCGACGCTGTAATTCTTTTACATGCAAGTAAATCGTCAAAAGGAAAACTTTGTGCGTTTCTATTATCGCCAGGAGTTATAGGTGCCGTATCAGAACCTTCGTTATTTGTTCTAGCGTCACCTCTTGTTGATGTTGCAAATGCTTGAGGTCTACCAATACCTAGATACATTACATTTCCAGAAGACTCTGAAAAGGCTTCTTGGAATTGTTCACTATTGTGAATTCTAAATCTGTCTGTTATAATCGCTGGCATATCTTTTTATTTCTTCCTTTACAATATTTATACAAGTTACTCAGCAGTTGCCGGTATATTATTACTCCCTACTAAACTTTGGCCGAAAGCCATGTAGATATACGGATGGCCGTCACCATTCCATTGGTCATTATCATTTCTACATTTAAAACCATTAGATAGAAAATCTATTGGGTAAGTATCATTAACTACCTCTGTATTACTTAAATTTGGATATAAGTATGTATTATTAGGATTGTATGTTCTTCTTTTATTATCGTGTATTATCCAATTTTCAGCAGATAAATCTGTGTTTTTAATCATAACGAAGGCCGGCTTAAATCCGGTATTGATAAATGCTCCGTTAGCGGAACCATTACCAACATAGTTTCCAAAACTAGAAAATCCTGGTACTGAAGTAAAACAATAAGCCATACATGGTATACCATTTTCGTTAACAGCATTAACATTACCACCATTTGCATTAAAACCAAATGTAGTAGCAGTAAAATTGTCCATTGAACCATCACCTGGATTTTGAGCTGCGTTATTATTATTAAAATATAAACCGTAACCTGAAGCTAAACCTAAATCTGAACTAGGAGCGCTTGCATTAATATGCCAACTATCTGTAGCTGTCATATCTTTTTGCCAAATTCCATTTAAAACACCACCTAAACCATGGCCTAGTGTAGCAGAAGCACTACCGTTACCTGTGTATCTTACAACACTAATACCTGCCGTAGTATTTGCTGAAACAAGTGATTGAAGATTACCGTCAAAGTTTGATGAACCATGAGTTGCATTTGTATTAATAGCACCACCCATACCACTATGTTGACTACACCAATAATATAATGCTGGTGCTGAAGCGGCTACGGTAATAATTAATTGTCTTGATGTTGCAGCTGAAAATCCTGATGTATATTGTGAATAAGTTTTTGTAACGCCATCTAATTTGTAAGTTACGCCTGTGCTATATTCTGAACTATTAGCAGCAGTACCAATTACAAATGGGTGTGAATTTAATGTACTATCTGATACATCAAAAGTATATGTGCCACCTTCTTGTAAATCTAAAGTAACTGCACTAGAACCAAAAGTAGTTGTATCTGCTGAATCTCTAAATCTATATTTGTTACCACTATCACTTACTACAACAACTTTGTATGTTTTTGTAGGAGCTGCTCCACCTGCTAACCAATTCCATGCAACAAAAGTGCCGCCATTACTATTAATACCACTATCATCATCAACCGTAAAACCATTAGTGTCATAACTATGTAACATATTTACATTTGTAGATTCAACCTGATTCGAATCTGGCCTGATTCTTTTGTCTGGTCCTCTAACTGAATCGTAAAGGTGATGGCCACTAGAACCACCTCTTTGTTTAATCCAAACTATATCAGGCTGCATGTTACCACTTTCGTCAAAAGTTATACTATTACCATAAGCACCATTTCCTGTATAAGTTTTTATCCTGAAGTGGTCTGTTTGTTTATTTACCGTTGTATAAGCCATATTAGAAACTATTTATTCCTTTCGTACAAAGCGCCGTAAAGCCGGCAGGAACATCATACTCAAAGATTCCATTTCCTGAAGCATTATTACCTGCTGAACTTACAGCTGTTGTTCCAAAATAACCATTACCAAAATTTAGGTTCATTGTGCTGTTTTCTGTACTAAAACTTGCAACATAACCACTAGCATTTGTTAATCCTGTCCAAGCTGCATTTGTAGTTGTACCGTTTTCTATTTCTGTTTGTGTCGCTGAGGCTTGCCAAGTACCGTTTTTACCAAACCAAATTGCTCCATTATCAGCGTCAAAGGCCACCATGCCAATATCACTACTAGAATATGATGAACCATAACTTGTACTTGAATTATTATTATTAGATTTATTCCCACCGTTAATCATTTCCCAACCATAAGCCCATTTTGATGAATAACCATTATTAGCATTACTTAAATTATCAGTTTGAACTGCTTTTGAATTTAATTGAGATACACCTGTCATAAAATTACCAGTACATTTAAATTCCCAATAAAATTTTCCTTTAAACATTGGAAGAGTGCTTAATGCACCTAGCCATTGTCCACTATTTGTCATAGTATTATTACCATGTGAAAAAGTTAAAGCAGAATTTGTATTTGTTAAATTATCACATACTGCAAAAACATTGCTTGGACAATCCTCTGTTTTTGTAAGTGTACCAGCACCTAAAGTAAAATCATTACTATTAGATGATTGGTCTGTAATTGTGTTGTTGTCTTTTAAAATTGTAAAACCTTGATTACCCATTGTCATTGATGGCTCAGTTTTAATTTTCCATTCTCCAGTTACACTATCTGTTTCACCAAAAGTATCTGGTCCATAACTTTGTCCATCACAATAATGAAAATGAGATAAACAACCATCAAAATAAGTTGCCGTTCCTGATGATACATAACCTATTCTCATTGTTCCAGTTGCTTTAAATAAATCATAATCAGCATTTTGTGAACCATTAGTACCTGGGTCAAAATTAGTTTCTTGTTCTCCATTTATGTATAGTCTTACTCTATCACCAGCTGAACTTTGAGATGTATCTACTCTTAAAACAATATGGTACCAAGCGTTGGTGTCCCTAAATTTTTTAATTGTTCTTTTTTCATCATTAATTCCAGCAGAATAAACTTGAAGCTCATTATCAGATTTCCACCTTATATAACCATAATTACTACCATCTATATAATTTTGAATAATATACTCATTATTTTTATCAAGAGTCCCTCTTTTTACCCAAAAAGACATTGTACCTTTATCAACATTTGTTGGTGTTCCTTGTGTTCTTGTCAAATATGTGCTAGCCATTAGTTAAATTGTCCTCCTCCTGAAGCGCCGTGAGTTACGGTAATTGTAAACGCTCTATCTGTCGTTTGACTTTCATTATCCGTTGCACGAATGGTAAAGGAATATGTAGTCGTTGCCGTGCTACCTGTTTCTGTTCCTGAAATTGTTCCTATTGATGAATCTCCTGCTAAAGAGAAACCACCAGGTAAACTACCTGATTGTAAACTATAACTTGAAACTGCTGTACTATCATCATCATAAGCAAGTAATGTAAATGATTGAGTTGCACCAGCGGCAATTGTACCTAAACTACCTGCAGCTGTTGACCAGTTTGGAGCAATACTAGCAGTTAAAATTGCTGTTGAACTTCTTACTGCACCACCATCATTATTTTCTACTCTTACAAAATAAGAGCCAGCGGCTAAGTTTGTAGTTACCGTTAAACTACCAGCATTATTAAATGTAACAGCACTTGCTCTTGTAATTGCACCAGTAGAACTAATTAATTCTACAATTGGCACAGATTGAAAATTTGCACCTGCTAAAGTAAATGAAGCGTTTGTACTAGGTGCTATTATAGCACTTGAAGTTGAAATTGTTGGTCTTGTAATTGTGGTAATTGTTGTTGAACCACCTAATGAAACAGCAGCGCCATTAATTGTAATAGCAGAATTTTGTAATTGAGCATTTGTAACACTTGTGTTTGGTAGTGTTACCGTTTTAGAGGCTAAGTTAAGTGTACTAGCTAATTGAGCAGCCGCTACCGTGCCATCACTAGGTGTTCCTGTTGTAACGGTTTCGCCTAAAACTAAAACAAAGTCAACAACATCCGTTGATGTTGGAGCCGCTGAGAAGACAATATTTGTTCCGTCAATACTGAATGCTGTACCTGGAGCCTGAATAACTCCTGATACTGAACATATCACATTATTTTCTGTTCCAGGAGCAACGGTTGTATTATCTAAAACATTTGTTAAAGCAAATGTCGTAGTTGAACCGTCAGGTGTAATTGTATTACATCTGACATAGTTTCCTATATTTCCTGATTGTCTTCCAATAAATGCCATTACTTATTTTACTCCGCTGGCGGTGTATAACCCGTTAATGCTGTAACTTGGTCTGCCGTCAATCCTAATTCAATTAGTTTATCATAACCTGCTTTTTGGTCAGTCGCTAATTTACTCATTTTATTTTCAAATGCTATTTGTTTAGCCTCACCGCTGTTTTCAGAATTTCTTTGTGTTTCTTCATCAGCAGTCATTTCAACTAATTCAGGAGCGCCAGTACCATTTATTACTAATTTTTTTGTCATTTTTTTATCTCCTATAATTTAAATGCGTAAAGTGTGAAAAAGCCTGTAGCAATATTGTGTGCTTCACAATTTATTCTTAATCCAGTTATTCCACCAGTTGTTATTTTTGAATTGTTATATCCAATACCATTAGAATAACCTATGTGACCATTATCATTCCATTGTGTTTTATAAATGAAACTAGGTTTATAGTTATCTTGTGTTGGATAGAAAAAGTCTAACATACCACTTCCTCTATAAGGTGCATAAGTCGTATCTGAACTTGTTGCTGATGGCGAACCATCTGTTTGTTGGTTCCAAGTATTAGCAATTTGAACTCCTACACTATCGTTTTGAACACCACCTGCGTTACTTGTAGTTGAACTTTCATTATTATATTGTTCCATATGTTTTTGATAATATGTTCCACCATGATTTGCACCTGATGAACCACCTGTTCTAAAACCAATTCTTAACCAAGCACCGTTTGCATGTCCAGAAAATCTTAAATTACCATATACAAGTCTGTAATACTTGTAAGTATCAGTAAAGACATTATCCATATAAATGTCTGCTGCTCCAGCTGCATTAGCCGTGTTGATTTTTACACAATCACCACTTGGTGCGTCTATCCACGAAACATTTGCACCAGCACCACCTGTTTTAAGTAGTTGTCCGTCTGTTCCAGCTGCTAGTCTTTGTAGACCTGAGCCGTCCCGATATAAAATATCACCTTGTGTTGTTAAAGTTGATGTTAAGTCAGTACCGTCTGTACCAGCAGCTGACATTTGGTCCCAATAAGTACCGTTTGTTGGAAGGTTTCCTGTACTTGCTAGTTTACAAATATATGAACTGCCTGAATAGCTGACTACATCATCTACGACATAGGCAGTACCCCCGGCATAAGCTCCCTTCCAATTGAACTTAATATTACCTAGATTTAATGTTGCCATTGTTTTTTTCCTTTTTTTTTTAAATAGTCGCTATTAGCTGACCGTTACTTATACTAAAAACTATACCACTCGGACCTTTAAAGTAGTCCGCAAAATTTGAAAATGTGCTATGACTAATACTATCTACACCTGCATTAGTTGTTGTTACAATAAGTTGCCCACTTGCATTTTTATGAAAACCATAAACTTCAGGTGAACTTGACTTATGAGCTTCTACATTTACATTTAATCTTGTTAGTGCCATATTACTATTTATTCACTAATAATTAAGTGATACTCCTCTAATTCTCGCCTCTTTTGAACCAGAAGCCTGGTTGGCGAATAAAATTTTATATTTAAGTGAGGTACCTGAAGTAACTGCTAAGTCGTTAACTTTAGCCATCTTGATACCTGTTGAGAAATCTGGTAAAGCAGTTAGTGTGGCAGTAGAATAATTTGAGCCACCGTCTGCTGATAATTGTAATACAATGTCTGTATTTAGAGCATTTGTTCCTGATTGGTCCTGGTAAGTTATTACTGCACCCATTTTTGTAGTTGCTGAAGCAGCAGTTATGTTTGGACAAACAAAGTTACCTGTTGCATTAGCAGTTTCAACCGTATAATTCCAAACATTGGCAGGAGTGAAAGATGTTCCACTTGGATAAACTGCTCTTTTAGTAATTCTTAATAAATCCATCCATCCTCTAAAACGCCTACTATTATCATTTCTATGATACATAATTCTAATAAAGTTATCTGTAAAGTTTGTTGTTCTTGATGTACCACTTTCAATAGCTGTTCCATTTTTATAAACATAAGTAGTTGAACCATCTTTAACTAAAGCTAAATGGTTCCATTGGTTTTTTGTTACTGAACCTAAACTTAAATTATTTCCTGTATGTGCATTATACACTCTTAAATTTTCTGAACTATCATACTCCCATTGTTGAATTTGACCTATATCTAAAACACTATCTTGGTTTGTTCCATAGTTTTCATCTGAACGAGGATATAACCAAAATTCTACCGTATAATCTGTATTACTAGGAAGATTTTGAAACGCTGTTGAATCTGGTGAATTGGTACTATTATACATTGCGTCTGTACTTGCTCCACCTGAATAAATTGAACATGAAACACCACTTAAACTTTGACTATCGCTATAATAAACATTTCCTTCATGGCCAATTGAAGTTTGACCAACACCACCAGTTGAAGCGTCAACAAAGTTATCTTCGTTATTACTATGACCATAACTTTCTAAAAGCAAAATATCGTCAGCAGTTGTATTAGGTGTACCAGTTGTAGTAGAAATAGTAGATATATATTCACTAGCATTTCTTGTTGTGTTTGCACCGTTTGTATAACCTGTGCTATCTTGAAAGACATCTATGTATTGTGAATTAGTTGATGAAGCAGTTAAGTTTTCTTGTGTGTGAACTCTTAATCCAAGAGTTGATAAATCATTTACTAATTTATTGTCATCAAAAGAAGTAGCGTGTTGAGAAACATTAGACGCAGCTATTCTGGCGTCATCAAAGGTTCCGCTACCAATTTTTGAAGCCGCTAAACTAGGAATTCTAGCATTGTCTAGTGTACCACTTGCTATTGAACTTGCTTTTAATTTACTTATTGGCATATTATTTCCACCCTAATGAGCATCCTTGTATTTGTGTTTCTTTTGAACCACTAGCTTGATTTGCTAATTCTATTTTATATTTCATAGATGTTCCACTTGGTTGTGAAGAAATATCTAAATCATGTATTGATAAAATTTTTCCATCTCCATAATTTCCTTCTTCAGCTAAAGTACCTTGTGTGTAAGTAGTACCACCATCTCTTGAAATAAAAGCTTTAATATCAGTATTTAATGTTGCTGTTCCTTGAGCATTTTTCATTAATAAAATTAAATCAGATTTTGTCGGTACTGCTTGAGCAGTTGTTGTACTAGATATCACGGTAGCTGTAGCAGAAAAAGTTGAAAGACCAGCAATACCACCTTCTTTAATAACATACCCAGCACCACCGTTTCCACCAGGTCTAGTATCTCCAGAACCTCCTGTTGTTCCTGTACCACCATTTGCTTGTACCGTTATTGATGAACTATCAGTTACAGCAGCTACAATACATGCACCACCTCCAGAAGCACCACCACCTCCACAAGTATTTGCTACAAAAGGTCCTCCGTTTTTTCCATTTGCTCTAATTGTTCCTGAACCAGAAAGTGTGCCACCAACAATTAACCATATAGTACCACCTGTTCCAGTTTCTCCTGTGCCACCATGACCGCCGTTACCAGAACCTCCAGGATTTCCAGCACCACCAGCATTACCTCCATAATTTCCGCCACCGCCAGGACCACCGTTTGCTGTTGCATGACCACTAGAGCTACTTACTTGTGAATTGTGAATACCAACACCACCAGAACCACCTGACCAACAAGAACCTGCCGCTCCATCTCCTGCTCTTTTATAACTACCTTGATTTGATGGCGCACCTGACCCACCACCACCTGTTTGATTTGAACTCGCTCCAGATGTACCAGCATTACCACTATCACCTGAACTAGAATGGTCACCAGAACCTCCGGTAGCTCCATATCTTGCTATGCTATAAATTTTTCCATTAGCAACAATATCACTTTGATTTATTACTCCGTTTCTTACAGCAGTACCACAACCATTAAATCCTGTTCCGTTATTTGTATAAGTTTCTGAACTGCCAGATTTTACTAATCCTAATTGTAGCCCACTAGAACCTAAAGTATTTCCATCTGAACCTGCACTACCCCATGCTGGACTTGATGTGCTACCTGGGTCAGCGTAAGCACCTCTAGCTGTCATGTCTATGACACCATTAATAGTACAATTACCTCTTACATATATAAACAATCCTCTACATGGAACATTAGTTGATAAAGTTTGACCAGCGTTTATTGTTAAAGTGTTGTATTGCTTAAAGACCATATCTCCGTCATATGAGCCGTTTGTATTTTGAACGGTTAAAGTAGTGTTTCCAGAAATAGTTACATCTCCATCTGAACCATCTCCAAAATAATTTCCTGGAGCACCAGATGAAACAACACCACTACCTACATTTGCGTTAGTAGAGGCTCCAGTATCTACACCAGAATTATCTATGAATTCATCAACTATTTGGTCTTGTAAATCAAACTTAGCTAATGAACCGTTACTAGCACTTTTAAATCCTAACAACGCAATATTACTTCGCACTACATTATCATTGTACTCTTCAACATCAACAGAAATAGGTCTGCCGTTTGCGTTTACATTGTTTGCAAAATTTCTTGTTCTACTTCCCATTTTATCCTACTTTGGTAAAAACCTAATTGTTATTTCTGCTGAGGCCGCTGGAGCCGCAACAAAAGTTAAAGTTGTTCCTGAAACGGTATAGTCATCTGTCGGAGTTAAACAAATACCATTTACAAAAACTAAAATATCATCAACCGTTCTACCACTTGTTATAGTAAAAGCAGTTGTTGAGGCGTCACCAGTTGCTGTCGCCTTTGAATGAGATAATGTGCCACTAGGTAATGTAACCGTTTTGCCTGTAAGGTCAAAAGTTGTATGAATGTGTGAACCTTGTATAGAGGCGTTTGGCACGAAATGATGGCCTTGTGCCTTGCCTTGAAATATACAATACATGTCATCACCAGTTTGTGGTGTCCCATTCATAGTCAAAGTTGTTCCAGCAGCTGTATAGGCTTTGCCTGTACCAGGCTCTTGCCTTACATTGTTTATAAACAATTCAATTTCATTTTCTCCAGCAACGGATTGATTAAGTGTAAACGAAGTAGTTGAACTATCTGGTGTAAACACTTGTTTAACCGTTGTGTGAAAAGTATCTGCCGGTTTATTTCCTATGTATGCCATTTAATCTCTTTAATCCTATTATGTTGATATATCATCAACAGCGCTTACCCAAACATCTGCTGAACTAGCCGTATCTGATATAACCTTTAAAGCGTCTGTGTTTTGTAAAACAAAACGAGCACCGCCGTCAATTATTTGTAATGCTGAACCTTGTACAATTGGCGTATCTTTAATTAAGTGTATGTCATTACCACCACTTGTTATAAAAACACTCACATTAATTGTAGCAGAGGCAACATTAGCCACGGATATTCCAACAATTGTATCGTTACTATCAGCAGTATAAATTGTTTCTGCTGAAGTACCTACATTGTTAAATACATATCTTCTAAAGTTTTGTGCCATCTTTTCTCCTTATTATAAAGCTACCGCCATTGCAATACTGAAACCAGTAGAAGGCAAAGCGCCAACATTAAATCTTCCTTGTGCTGAACTCCAAATTAATCCATTACCCTCAGCAACACCTGTTATATTTACATTTGATAAATCGCCAACAGAAGCATTTTCATCTATTAATTTTACCCAACCTGCGTTGTCGGCTACATATGCTTTATTACCAGTTGAGTCCCAAGCAAACATACCTTCATATGTTGTATTACTTGGTAATGCACCTGTGCCTGCATAAGACGACCTAATTCTATTATCTGTACTTGTTAAGTTTATTGTACCTGTCGCACCATTTATAGCAGCATTTGTTATAGTTTTATTTGTTAGTGTATCTGTACTATCTTGTAAAACTACCGTACCTGATTCATTTGGTAAACTTACCGTTCTATCTGCTGTCGGGTCAATTACCGTTAAAGTTGTTTCAAAGTTATCTGAAGTTGTTCCTTCAAATGTAAATGAATTTGTAATTTCAATAGTAGATGAGTTTACGGTTGTTGTAGTACCATTTACGGTTAAGTTACCTGTAATTACAACATTGTCAGGCATACCAATTGTTACGGTGCCTGCGTTTTCTACAACATTGACCTCATTAGCTGTACCTGCAAAAGTTAAAGTACCACCTAAATTTACAGGTGATGTATTACTTCCGTCTGAAACCGTTATTGAACTATTTGCTAATGAAGTATTTGCAATATTAGTTATTGTGTTATCAGGACCATTAATAGTTTTATTTGTTAAAGTGGTTGATGATGAACCTGTAATAATTGTATTATCAACAGCTAAAGTTAGATTATTACCAGAAACGGTTGATGTAATACCTGTACCACCTAAAACTTTTAATGTTTCACCGTTAGCAGAAAGTGTAACTACCGTAGAAGTATCATCTGCGATTTTAATTGTACCATTAATATTAGTGCCGTCACCAATCGCTGTATAGATTTCATCAAAGTTTTGATTGACTTTTAAAGCACCGGTACGAAGATTATCACCTGTTCCGTCATTTGGTGATGAGCCTCTATTAATTACATTTTTTGCCATGGTTTCCTATTCCTTATGACTATTTATAAACATTATTATGGTGTAGTATCATCAAAAGTTAGATTTGTAGTATCAAATTTAGTTAATGTATTACTGAACAAGTCAGCGCTTACAGCAAATTGACTTGGAAAAGCATAATTTGTCTTAATTGCCTTACCAACCTCTGTATTAAACATGAACAAAGGTATTGCCTGGCCATCAAAACCTGTTTTTGTACCTCTTATTCTCAATGCGTTTAAGTTTTCAAAAGTTGTTGCAAAAGAATTAGTTGCTGATGTACCATATACCGTATTATGAAATCTATTTAAACTACCCATTCTAGGTCCTGCATAAGCATAACCACTTCTTACATCATGTCTAACACCACTAGGGTCTGTAATTATATTTCTTTTTCTACTTAAATAATCAATTTCTAAATCTTCTCTTGTTAATGTAACATCTCTAGTATTTGTAGCAAAAGGATCCCTATAATCATTACTTACATCTAAAGTGCCTTCTTCTTTTGGTTTAGCTCTTAATGATGTGCCATCACTATTTGTTCCTAATCTTCTACCAAATATAGTAGAGAATAATGTATTTGCAATTTGTAAGAATGGTACCTCTTCTCTGCCTGAAGTTACACCTCTGACAGGACCACCAGCAGTTACCGTAATTCTTGATTCAATATCTACTTGACCTGTAAAGTAAAAACCAGCAGTATGCATTGTTTTTTTAAATGCGTCCCGCCATCTTGCAATTGATTGACCTACTTTAATTACATAAGAATAATCTTGATAGTATAAACTATCTTGTATTCTCATTGTTGTTTCAGATAATTTACCTTTTTCATTTATAAATTCACCATCTGTATCTGCGACAGAAACTACATCAACTGAAGCAGTTGCAACATCTGATTTTTTAAGTGTACATGTACCAGAACTAGCTGATGTTAAAGTATCGTTTAAATTAAAGTTACCTGATACATCTTTAATTTTTAATAAACCTCTACCAGTATCAAGATTATCAATTGTACCTGAGCCTCCAGATGAACTTGTTATAGATTGACCTGAAATAAAAGTACCAGATACATTTGTAACTATGACATTATTAAAGAAAGTTAAAGTTGGTGGTGTAGGAGAATTTTCATAACCTCTACCTAATTCTACCGTTTTTACTTTTACAATTTTACCTACATCATCACCATAAGCTTTTATACTTGCATTTGTTCCTGTTGAAGATGTAACTGACACGGTAGGTGTAGTTGTATAACCATTACCTTTATTAGAAATAAAAAAGTCTGTTATTTGTTGTAAGTCTGAAAATTTTTCTTGTACTATTACATCACCTGAATAAGAGTCACCTCTTGTTGTTTCATCTTCTAAAACAATTCTGTCACCAGTTGACATGCCCGCTGTATTATCTTCACCTGAAAAACCACCGTTTACAATCTTTACAAAACCAGCTGCATTATTACCATTTGTTCCTGTGTTAACAAAAGATAAACTATCACCGATATTATATCCTGTACCTGCATTATCAATTACTATTTCTGTAATTTGACCTGATCCTATTTCTTGAACTTGGAATAATGCACCAACACCACCAGCAGTTATTTTAATTGTATCATCTGTTGAGTTTAGTGAACCGTCATTTGTAATATTTTTATTACCAGGTATACCTGTAATATTTGCTTTTATAAAATAGTCATCTGTATCTGAAGATGTACCTTGTATTTCTTCACCTACGGAAAATATTCCTTGTATTGAATCTTCATTTAAAATTAATTGTGTAACCGTTTGGTCACCAATTTGAAATTGTGATGTGTTTTCTACTATTGCATAAGCATTAGAAGTTTGACCTGTAATTAATCTGCCTGTTAATTGTGTAGCGTCACCTATTGTAGCAATAACTCTTAATACTTTTAATGAATCAAATGCACCGTCAGAGGCTTTAAGCATTTGTTCTCTAGGATAAATTGTTTCAGAATTTTCACCAAATAATAATCTAAAAAATATTTCGTGACCTCGTACAGAACCTTTTGACCTGTACATTGATTTAATATTTTTAATTAATTTTCTTTTATCAATACCAACCGCTAAGTTTTCAGGAAGAGTTGTTAAAAACTCATCTCTCATATTTTTTAAGAAGTGATTTATAACACCATCAGGATCCCTAAAGTTTACTAAATCAACAATATTGTTTACAGGATTAGGTTTGTAATTTGTGATATTTGCTTGAGCACCAGAATCATTACCAACAATTACCTCATTGTTAATAAATTTATCTTGAGCTGAAATTATTAATCTATTATTAGTAACATCTTCTACTAATACAACAGCAGTTGCCTTTGAAGTTTGACCTGTTACGGTTTCACCTCTAGTAAATTTACCAAATGTAGATTCTTCTAAAAGAATTTTATCACCAGCGTCTAGTAATGTTCTAGCAGTATCTCTACGACTAGAGTTTAAAACTAAATTATTAACTTGACCTGTTTCTGATTGAAGTAAAATACCATCTGTGCCTTCAATGGTATCAATAGATAATTCTGCTGATTCTAATAATTGATAATATACTTTTAGAAATTGGGCAAATTTAGGGTGGTCAGCAACGACAAACTCTGGTAGTTGGCTGTTAAGTATCGTTGAAATTTTATCATTAAATTTTGCCATTGTTCATTAATAACTTGATGTTGTTGTATAACCTACACCTGCGTCAGCAGAACCTCCAACAAATGAGTCAGCTGTAACATTTATAGTTGAGTTTGCAATATCAATTTCAACAATTTGGTCTCTTACAGGAACAACATCATTAGAGTTTGGTGTTACCGTTAATTCAACAACCGTTGAAGTTGCACCTCTAATATTTGATATTGAAGCTATGTTTAAAGAGTTAAGAGTAATTTGACCTGTTGAGTAATCAATAGTACCTTGTGTTTCATTTGAGTATGTTCTAATACCAGAAGACAAATAATATCTTCTAACATTACCATTACCATCATCATCTAAAAATTGTTCTAAATCACTACCTGTTACTTTGAAACCTGTTGAACTTAAAATACCACCTGCTGATTTGTTATGGCCAGAATGTGGATTAAATAACGAGTTTCTAAAGTAAATATCATATTTTGTAGATGATGATAGAGTTGGTGTAAAATTTTTTCTTATTTTAATTGTTGTTATGTTTGATAATATACTTGTATCAACATCATCAATTAAACCTGTCAATTTTGAGTGTCTATAAACAGAATCAAACTTTTGTAAAGTATTTGTATTGTAATTAATAACAGCGGTAGTTATTTCTGATTTTAAAGTATCACTTGATTTAGTTGTTGATTTTGAATCATATTTTACCGTTGAAGTTAATAAAACTGAAGTAACTTCCGGGTCAACAATTTCTGGTCTGACAGAGGCGACATTGTAAGGTTTTAATTTATTTACTATATCTGCTTTTGTAGTTTCTGTAAGAGTTGAACCTGAAGCTGCTTTAACACCTATCTTTACAATACCATATCTTGGTGTTTCATCATCTTCTCCTCCCCATGCACTTACTGATAAGGCATTAGGATAAATTGATTGTACAAGAGTTTCATAATCTGTCGTTGTAACTGCTCTGTCTTGAGCTGCATATTGTAAAGGTGCATTATGTTTAATTGATTCATTTGCCTCTGCTTCAGAACCACCTTGTGAATTTGAAATAGTTGTAATAGTAACATCTGAAAAACCACCTATATTACCTGAAAGTGTAAATGAACTTGCACTATTAGAAACATCTTTATTAGTTACAATATATTCTAATATAACAATATTACCATCTGCTAATGATTTACCATTTATACCGTCACCAAAATAAACTTCATATTTACCGTCTTGGCCTTCTTGAATAAAATAAACTTTTGAACTTGCGTCAACACTATTGTAACCACCTGCTAATGAATAAGTATTTGTTGTAGTATCAGTAGAACTATTTTGTATTTTTACTAATAGAGTTGATGTATCTGCGTTTGCACTCGGTATAATAAATTTTTGGTCTACATCATTAATATCTACCGTATATTTGAATGTAACAAGTGAGCCTTCATAAATTGGCACACTAGAAAATTTGTAAACACCTGAACTTGGTGTAATTGTTATATCTGAATTAGTTACATATTGATAAGATGTATTATCTACCGTTGTTGTAAACACGGTGCCTTTTGACATTGTAACACTTGTGCCTGTTGCATTGTTTAATTGAATATCTATTGACGCCATTGGCGCTCTTGGTGATGATGGTGTATAACCAATCATCTTTGCTAATGATACAATATTATTTCTTATATCAGCACTATCAAGATATAATTCATTTGTTGACATGTTTGCCAAGTATGCTAGATAATGTGTGTTGTAAGATAAAATATCTAAAAGAATATTTAATGAACTACCTTCAAAATCATAATCTTGAAAAGAAGTTTGACCTTGTAAAAACGATTTTAGATTTGACTTGATTGCGTCAAAATCATATTCTGAAACTACTAACTTATTTGACATTTATTATCTTACCCTTTGTAAAAATGTTTGAACAACTTGTGGACCTGGTACACCGACTACATAAAAATAAATGTCAACAACTAATCTATTTCTATCTTGGTCATCATCTACTGCTATATTTTGTACTTCTACTCTAGGCTCATAGTTAATTAAAACTTCTTCTATTTTTCTCTCTAAAAAAACTTTTGTCATAGGTGTAAACGGTTCAAATAATAACTCTCTTACACCACAACCTAATTCTGGATTAAAAGGTCTTTCATAAAAATTAGTTTGTACTAAATTTCTAACTGACCTTTTTACAGCTATAACATCTTCAACTACATTAACATCATTAGTAACTGCGTTTCTAGTAAAATCTAGGTCAATATCCCTAAATCTTCGTGAATTTCTTGTACTCTTACTTTGTGTTTGTGAATCGTAAATAGCCATAACGGTAATATTTATAACACATATCTAGCCGTTTGCAAAAACATTACCAGAACCACTAGTCATTGCGCCTGCGTCTGCACTATCGCCTATTCTTGCAACTGCAATACCAACAACAAATACATTTGGCGAACCTGCATTTACATTTGCTACATGGTCTGGACATGGTGGGTTTGGTGGATTAGGGTGTGATACGGTTGGGTCACCTACTCTTGCAACTAAAATACTATTTGCAAAAACGGTTGATTGTCCTGGTGTGTTTAAAGTTGTTGTGCTAACACAACCATGACCAGTTGATAAACTATCACCTTTTCTACTTACGGCTGGCATTCTTAGCTTTCAAAGCCTCTCTTCGTCTTTCTTTAACTAACTCTTGTTTTATTCTTCTACCAATTGGTATGAATATACTATGACACATTTCTTTGCCTTTTTTACTAATATATTCAACACTAATCATTTTATCTTTAAAATTTGACTGAACTGACATGATAGCTTTTTTTAAACTTATCTGCTCGGTCTCTTTTTCATCACCTGCTTCATTCCAAAACTTAAATAATCTCATTTTTGCCATATTATTTACATTTTTCACATCTACATTCTTTACAACACTCAATTGTTACATCTTTTTGGTCACCGTCTTTGTAAGTTTGTAAACATTTTTCATCACAATGAGCTATATGACCACAATTTGAACAATGGGACATGAAATTTCTCCTTTTTTACTATTTATCTAAAAATTACAAGCGGCTTTCATCTGCTGTATGTTGATTCTTTTCATATCATCCATTGAATTTAGCGATTCATCTGCGATTCGCTCATAATCAGGCGACCATTTGCACTCGAATCGCTCATTTTTTGTTGAAAATTGACAAGAAATCACTAAAAAGAACAAAACTAGAACAAAAAAGTTTGAAAATCGTTGTAAAATAAGGGTTTTTTTATACATTTTTTTGAAAATAGTGCTTGCTTTCTATATTTAGCTGTGGTATAGTATTCCTATGATTAAAAAAGGAGACACTATGAATACTATATTTAGTATTACTACTATACTTTCAGCGATTTTAGCTGTTGGTGCAATAGAAGATTGTGGTGGTCATTGTTTAGGCAATGAAAACTGGACAATGTTCTTTATTATGTTAGGTATAATGATTATATCTTTCGTTTTAACTATATTAACTATGAAGAAGGGACAATAACTATGATAAAAGTATCGCAAAAATGTGAAACATTAGAAGAAGGCATTAAGTTTATGATGGCTGGTGCAAAAGCCGACTATGTAAGAATGAGTACATCAAATGGTACAAAAGAACTTACTGGTTATTCTTTAGAACAAACTGATAAATGGGATTCTAATACTAAAGTTTCTCATGGTAAGAAATATATTAAAGTTGTACAAGAAAATGGCGTATTTTGTTTTATTGTAAAAGAAGACTTTAAACATTTTAAAAAAGGTGATATATTGAAAGCCGCTGGTTACAATGCGCCTGCTTTAAACTCTGCCAGAGGTAATGTACTTACTGGTAATTATGCAATTCAATGGACTGGTCCTTTATACATGGATAGTCAAAGAAGATTGAGATAAGGAAACACTATGAAAACTAGAAAAAGAAAAGTATTTGAGAGAGTTGTTAACCCTCTTATATTAAAACATTTAGTATCTGCTCATGGTTATGATGGCAGATGTATTGCTTCAGGAATACCAATTAAATATTTGT
>VTLG01015797.1_pt1 | contig 22379 bp, 21 predicted proteins | sample 4694571 | NCBI WGS metagenome assembly VTLG01 (sample SAMN12604809, study PRJNA352737) | marine metagenome | biome: ENVO:00000447; feature: ENVO:00000209|ENVO:00000569|ENVO:01000036; material: ENVO:00002151; isolation source: viral sequences binned using virsorter ...
ACGAACCACTCTTCAGCAACGTACTCAAGGTATTGATCAACTCTTTCTGCAAGTGCAGCCTTAGTTGACTCTACCTCTTCTGCAAGCTTCTCATCATAAGATGCTTGCAAATTCTCTTTAAGCTCAGCAACCTTAGAATTTAAAGCAGCCTCAAAGACTGTTTTTGCTTTTTCTCTAAACTCTTCAGATAACTCTTCTCCACCAAGTAGAGCATTGACATCAGCTTCAATGTCAATCTTTTCTTCTTCTACTGTCTCTTCTGTAGTTTCTTCTGTCTCTGCTACAATTTCTTGGTTATCTTCTAGTTCTACTTCGTCACCAGATTTAAGTCCTTGTGGCATGGGATCAGCAGGTTTTGCACCTTTGTTAACTACATCTTTCACCGTTTTAATCTTGGGTTCTTTTATCTTTGCAGAGTCATTGTCTGGCTTGTAGTTATCTGGTGATGGACCACCAAGATCCTCATAACTAGCTGGTGTACCACCAGTAGTTAACTTTGGCATAGGATCTCCAGCTTTTGCGTTAGCGTTAACTGCAGTCTTAGATTGGTTAGTGCCTACTTCCATTTCTTGTAAATCTCCACGAGACATTGGTAAACCCTCTGATTATCCGAGTATTAAACTATATTTATTTAGATAAGTTATAAGTTTGATAAGAAATCGTTAAAAAGATTTAACTTATGCTCATCCAATTTCTTTTGATCAACTAAAGTGTTGATGGTCTTGTATGTTTTCTCAGCATACTTCTCACGAAGAACACCTCCATCCCATACCCAGTCTTTTCCTTCCATAATTCCAGATACAAATGCATCTGGTGCTGAAGGATCAGCTACTATATCTGCTGCTGTTGCTAACATAAAGTCTTCACCAACAACATTAATTCCTTCACGAGTTTGCTTCAGTGAACCAATACCTCTAGAAGAAACACCTAACTTTACACCTTCACTTATCAATGAAGATGCTATTTTACCCATAGGGGTAGAGAGGATTTTTGCTTTTCCTACAAAATTAGAACCACTTTCTTTAAGTGATACTATCTTATGGGAAACTCTATCAAGGTTAACAGTTGGACCTTCTGGATGACCCAGTTCTCCAAGTGCTCTTCCTGATGTTACATGATTCTCATTATAACGAGTAACTTCTCTACGAAGTGTCTCCATAGGATACATACGACCATTTCTGTTCTTTATGTTTCCTTGAAGGAAAACCCCTTCAATATAAAGTTGTTTCTTACCGCCTCTGTTTTCAACAATAAATTCAACAGATTCGATTTCTTCTCTAATGAGTTTCATTTTATGCGTCTCCTGCAATTTGAACTTGTTGAATGTATAATTTACCAGAACCACTATCAGTTCTAGCAGCAACTTTAAGAGATGCTCTTAAAGTAGTATTATCAGCACTTAATGAAGTACTGATGTTTCTTCCATAATCATTTTCAACCACTATTCTTTGACTAAAGAAATTTTCTCCTGCACCGTAATTTGGAGCACTAGAACTAGTATAAACTTGCTTTACTCTTTTATGAGTAAAGTTATAATAGTTTTGAGCACTACCATCAGCAAGATCTAAACTTACATAGTCTCCTGCTGCAAATGGTGATGTTGTTCCAGCTGGAAAATCAATATAAGTGTAAGTAGTGGCAGTACTAATAGCACTAATTTTAGCAGATGTATTAGTAAATGCTAAAGTAGCAGCACTATCTTTTGGTACTACAAAGTCAGTTACAGCTGCAGCAGGTTCAGTTCCAATAGCGACATGTGTATTTTGTCCAGTGGCAACCACTCTTATCGCAGTAGATTTACCAGATATTGGAATAGACTGCTGAGATGCTGTACCTGTAGTTATTGAAGTTCCTGCTCCAACTGTCCTAAGCGTCATTCTCTTTATACAGAATCATTTTATTTATTTATAATTATTCCTCACCCTCAGGCTCAGACTCTACTTCTACTTCTCCATTCCCATCAGCACCAGAAATTCTAGCAGAAGCATCTTCTACATCTTTTTGTAGTTGTTCTTCATCTTCTGGAGAACCAAAAAGTGAAGCAGCTACAGCGTTTTTATGAGCACCTATCTTATCAGCAGATTTGGCATACAGAGCATCTTTAATCGCATCACTGATACCAGAAGGACTCTCGTCTTTGGTAATCATGTCCATTAATTCATCCATTGTTTTTAAATCCTTACAGTTTATTTATTAGATTTCACCGCCCTTAGGCATTTCTACCTTAGTTTTGGTTTTATCTGTTACTTCTGGGTCCATAGCTGGCATTCCCATTTCACCACCACCCATTGAAGTTTCACCTTCTACACCCATCATATTTGGGTCCATCATCATTGCTGGATCAGGTACTACCCCATCCTCAATTTCCTTCTTCATTAACTTATCTTGTTCAATAATTTCCTCATCAGTTTGACGAAGGATCTTACGTCTTAGATAATCTTGTGAGAAGTATCTACCAACATATGGTTCAGCAGATGCAGCCATAGTTAGTCTTTCAGCAAGTAACTCAGAATCCTTAAGTTCAGCAAAATGGTTATCATAGAGGAAGTCATATTGAATATGCTCACTCATGATATCCCAGTCTTCTGGGGTAATTACATTCTTAAGAAGTAATTGAGTCTTAAGAATATCATTGAATAGATTAGAGAATCTCTTCCTTAATCTACCAACAAACTTACTAAATTTAACTTCATCTCTTAGAATTTCTGATGACCTACCTAAATTAAAACCACCATCTCCACCTATTCTAGTAGTTGGAACATTCAATGCCTTATAAAGTTTCTCTTGGAAATACTTAATATCAGTGATTTCTCCTAAGTTTTGTCCACCTGGAAGTGTAGTAATTTCTGTTCCTCTACCACCTTCTCTTCTAGGAAGCCAGAAATCTTCCAACATAGACATATATTTCTTATCATCTCTAATCTCACCAGTGTCAGCATTATATACTAACTTGTTTCTATACCTCATCATCACATCTCTGAGGTATTGTTCTGCCTTAACTTTTGGAAGATTACCTACATCAATATAGAATATTCTTCTTTCTGGTGCTCTTGATAGTCTGTAAATAACAAGACTATCCTCAATCATTCTAAGTTGATTGACTGCTTTAATTGCTTTATGTAAATAAGATAATGTTGATCCCTTGTTTCTATCAACCAATCCACTGGTGCAATATGCAACAGAATCCCTAGTCATCTTGATTCCTTTATTTCCGCCAGCCATTGCAGATGGACTTTGAGCAGGCCAAGTTGTTTTAGGACTATAAACGAAATACTCTTCAATCTCAGGAAATTCATATTCCATAGGATTGTCATTATTAATATTGGCCATTCTGACATCTTTATCTTGCTTCTTCTGCTTTCTTACATAGCGAATTTTCATCGCATCAATATATCTTAATTCTACTATGCCCTCTTCAGGCTTCTTCATATCAATTACTTTATGATAATGTATTCTTCCATCTATATACCAGTTTCTATAAATCTCGTGTGCTTTCTTATCAAAATCTAAAAGGTCTTTAACTGCTTTAAACTCTTCTCTAATTTTATTTTTAATACCATCACTAGCATTGAGATTAGATAACTCAATTTCTACTGGTGAATCATTTGTATCTGAGACTATTGCTTCCTGTATAATATCTTCAATTGCACTATCACACTCTGGATGGAGTGCCATCTCCCTATATCTTTTTATTAATTCAAATTCAGTTCTATATACACCCTCAATATCTACATACGACCCAAAAAAACCACTAGTTAAATAGTGGTCTGACTGATCAGCATTATTCTGAGGGACGGGAGATACCACACCAGGTGGTATCTTTTCCGTATCCTCTATAGAAAATCCAAATAACCTTGCCATTATTAAAAGTTAACCTTATATGTTTATTTATTAGGCGCCAGCACCTGCTCTCTCAGGATACCAGTATTGTACCTGGAAGTCAACTGTAAATTCTTCAATAGTATCAGTTGTATCATATGATAGGTCAATTGCTGCAATTGTAGTTGGGAAAATATCCACAAACTTATATTGAGCAAGAATGTTGCTATCAGTTGCAGGACTATTAGAACCTTGCTGAGTAGTAGCATTTCTACCAAGTTGATAGACTGTTGCATTACCCATGTAAGATGAAGGATCAGTTAAACCTGATGAATCACCATACTGAGCAATGTTCTGTGCCCATGCTTGGAATGCTCTATAATGTCCAAAATCTTGATCATTGATAACTGTAACAGTCCAAGGATCAAAAGTTCTGTCTCCAGCAACCTTTAAAGTACGTCCTCTAAAAGGAACTTCAAGGTTTGCTACATTAGAAGCAGGAAGTTGTGCTGCTTTACATAAAAATCTAAACCTATCTCCATCAAACTCTCCACCACCATCACCTTGAATACCAAGGTCTACACCATCTGGGAAGTTGACTTGAACCTCAAACAGATTGGGGCGAGTACCGCCACCAATCAGTTTGGATTTAAATTGAGAAATCGTTCTCTGTGGAATTACTGCCATTTTTTAAAATCTCCTTTTGTTATTTAGATTTAATAAGTTAAACTCGACCTGCTACTTCTTCAAAGCTAACACCAGTTCTGGTGGCAACAAATGTAAGAGTAACATAGTTGATTGACTTGGCAGGCTTCAGGAAGATGTCTGCTCTAAATTCATTATTATCAATAATATCAGGAGTGTTGTTTGTTTCATCGCAAATGACTAGGAATCCATAAAGTCCTCTCTTAGCTTCCACATCTCTTAGATATGGTTCAACAATATTAACAAAGTTTGCTCTTGTTACTTGATCATTAAGTTCAAATAGTTGTGCTTCTGCTGCTTTCTGTAGTGCTTGCTCAATTGTTAGGAATAATCTTCTAACATTGATTCTATCAAATGCAGATGCATAACCTAAACCAGTCTTATCTCCAAAGAGCATAATACCAGTTCCAGGCTGATTAACTATAGAGTTAATTCTTAGTGGATAAAGTTGGTCTCTTTGTGCTTTGTCTGGGTTGTATGCAAGTTTAATTGCATTATTCAAGATTCCTCTCTGCTGTCCAGCAGGTGAGAACCAAGGATAAGAATTAACACTTGTCCTTACCATCAATCCAGCAACGTCTCCATTAGTTGGAATCCAACGGAACTTGTTGTTGAATCTATCATAAGTGTACTTGTATCCAGTATCAAATACAGCATATGATGAGGATGCTAAGGAACTGTAGAATTTAATTACATTATCAGTCTGTGTATCTGTATTGCTTATATCTACAACGTCTGCTCTATGAGGTGAAAGAACTGTCATACAATCCTTTCTTGCTCCAGCAATAGAAATTAGTCTACCAGCTTTTGCTTGAGATTGTGCCTTGTCACTAAGACCAGGACCCATTAGTAGGTAATCAACTGCTACCTCATCCTTATTCTTAAATAAGTTATAAGATGTAATTAGATTTCCTAAGGTTGCTGTATACCCACCAGTAGAAGAATAATCAGCACCAGCAGTTAATGTATAGGTATCATTTCCAATAACATTGAAAGTAATACCCTGTGCATTTCTATTCCAACCACCATTTGCTTGGGTGATAGGAGTATATCCAGAACTAAAGTCTGATACTGCTACAAATCCATCTGAACCATCTGAAGGATCATCTCCTGCATAGACATAATCAGAATAAAGTGCTAAGTAATCCTTATAGTATATCTTCTGTGGTGCATTTTCTGAAGAAACTGCATCAGTTGCCTTAGATAGGTTAAGACTCTTCTCAAGAACATTACCCTGTATACCTGTTACATCTCCAAGGTCATCTACAACAACAATGTGTAATCCATCATTCTTAGATGATCTATCTGATGCCCAATTAGTAGTGAGTGGTCTAGGTGAAATTGCCTTCCAATAAACAGTAGAGTTAGTTAAACCCAGTGTCTGTTGATCATACCAGTCTTTAGCATAGTTTCCACCTTCAATCTTAGCAGTTGCTACTCCAACTCCAGAACTATTAATAAAGCTAACATTATTACCTGCTAATATTGCCCTTGCCTGATCCCCTTCAGCATAAGTTATATCAGTTGAGACTCCAAGTGTAGTAACCCTTTGAGTTATCTTAACATCAGCAGTTGTTGCTCCCAATCCAGTAACAATACCCTTAAGATGTCCAGTGAAGCTTGAAGTATCACCAGAACCAGCAACCACTTGATTGGTAAGTGAAACTGTTACACCTTGTCCAACTGCTATACCAGAAGTAGTTCCTATTCCTAAAACTTGGTCTGCAGCATTATCAATTACACAAACTTTAAGATTATTTGCCCAAGTACCAGGAGTCTTAGCAGCAAAACCATATGTCTGACCTACACCAGCATAGTTTGCCACATAGTCATCATAGTTCTTAATCTTAAGATCAGTAACTTGTGTTTGATGACCTCTGCTACCATTAGCATTAACTAGGTCATCATCATCAGTTCTTACTACCTTAAGAACTCCTCCATAAGTTAGGAAGGATGATGCTGACATCCAATATTCGTATTGTGCATCAGTACTAATTGGCTTACCAAATGTATTGATTAGTTGGGTTTCTGTTGTGATGTCAGTTGGTTCATCAATAGGTCCAATTTCAAAAGGACCAGCGATTGCACCAATATTATCTAATACATTCTCTGCTCTCCCAACAGTTAAATCAACCTCCCGAGTCAGTACTCCAGGAGATAATTGAGGAGTCGCCATGTTGTCTGTCTCCGAGTCTCAGTTTATCTGAAAATATTTATTGTTTTTGATGTTTTCATTGGGGAAACAATCCATGAACATTACCAATCTGGATAATTCCAATCTGTATGAGGTTGTTGCTTCTTTCTACTTTCTACAATTCTTCTAACAGTACATACTTTACATTCATAAGAATAAGCTGATGCTAATGTTCCTCTATCCTTTCTTGTCAAATAGAAACCATCTATTAGATTTTTAGTTTCTCCACACACTCTACATTTCCTATCAGAAAGTAATAAGTGTCCTAATCTTATTTGACTGTCTAATTCCATTACAATACTTGAACTACTCCTTTAACATCGGGTATCTCCATCATCAGTTTCTTTTCTATACCTTGCTTTAAAGTCATAGTACTCATAGCACATGTCTCACATGCACCACCAAGTCTTACCTTAACATATCCATCTTCTATATCATAAAGTTGTAAGTAGCCACCATCTGCTTCAATATAGGGAATAAGTTCCTCTAACACTTTAAGTACGTTTTCTTCTGTTAATTCCATTAAGACAAATACTCCCACATATGAGTTAAATCACCATACTCATCAGCAACAAAATCACCTGGTCTACCATCCAATCTATTTAATTCTAAACTACCATTATCCATAGTATTCCATCTATCTCCTTCTGCATCAACAAAAGTTCCCTCATCATCTAATCCATCCATAATGAAACCAAATGGAGCCATATCTTGTTCTATCTGATTCTTTTGCTCTTCATATAATCTCTTTCTTACATCTTGGTCAGTAAGTTCCTTAAAGTAATCTTGTGCTACTAACCATGCATAAATGACAAGGCACATAGCAAGATCGTCATTACATCCTTCCTCTGCCTCAAATGAGTTATGTTTCTGAATAAAGGTTGTTAATTCGCTTAATATCTCATAGTCTTTAAATGTAAGTTTATCTTCTTCTATTAAAGTCTTTAAGTTAAGAGCACCAACCTTCTTAACTGTCTTAGACATCTTAACTCCTAATTGAGTCTTTTTACCAGAAAATCCTTGCCCAACAATCTGACCTGCTCTACCACGCATAGAACACATCAATAGATTTTCATACTCTAAATCATAGTTAATAATAGCAGCAACTTGGTCTCCTACATCATTTACCTCACATAAAATAAAGGCATCGTTATAACTCTTTGCTACTTCCCAGATAAGATTAGGGAATAACATAGGTTTAATTTCATTATTTCTATACTTAGCAACAACCCTATGAGGGAACTCTGTAATATCAATAACCACAAAAGCAGAGTAATCTCCTCCAACTCCTCTTGCTACATCTACAGTAAGTACATAATCATGGTCTTCTTTAACTTCTTCATATACATCTAATCCACCACTTCTAGTATTTGGTTCATCATATACTAATACTCTTAACTTACTAGGAGCAATAAGAGTATCAACAGAACCTAAGAACTCACATTCAAACTCAACTTTGAACTGTGCTTCTGAAGTATTAGCAATGGTTGATTTCTTCCACTTCTCATCCCTACCAGGAACTTCACTCCAATGAACATCCGTAGGAATATACTCATTCTTCTGTTTCTCAGCATCATGCCACAACCTATAGAAGTGGTTCATACCATGAGGCGTAGAGACTATGATAACTTTAGTGCTCTTACCTGAGGTAATAGTTGGATAAACTGAACTAAAGAATGAGTCAGCAATATGGTTAGGAACAAACGCAAATTCATCCAAGAATAGGATGTTGAATGACATACCCCTAACAGCAGATGCTGATGTAGAAGCAGCAAGAATCTTAGAACCATTCTCTAGTTCCAAACTTCCTCTGTTCCAAGATATAATACCTTGTTGCATCCACTTAGGTAAATTCTCATAAGCAGTCTGCAATCTACCTAGCAGTTCTCTAGCAGTGGCTGCTTTGTTAGCTAGTATACCGACATTTACACTATCATTAAAAACAACATAATGAAGTAGATATGCCACACAGGTAGTAGACTTACCAGTCTGTCTGGGCATCTTACAGATATTGAATCTGTTCTCATGGAAGTTTCTAATTAACTTCTTCTGGAAATGGTAAGGTTTAAATGGTGTCAGACCTTCATCCAAACTAACAATCTTTACATACTTTTCAGCAAAATAGATTGGATCATTTTTACATGCATAGAATTCTAGAATTTGTTCTTTACTAAATTCCTGTTCTACATTCGCTTTTTTTAGGTTGGGATTACCTAGATAAATGTTGTCTGACATAATAAACCTCCTACATCATTTCATACTTTCCAAACTTTTTGTCATGTTCCCTAGTCTTTATAGTCATATCTATAATCTTTTCTAAGTTCTCTATTTTCTTCTCTAAATCCTTAGTACGTTGATCCTCCGATTTGGAGGAGTGGTTCTCCTTGTTCATGTTTTGAAACTTGGTAATTCCAGAGTTTTGCGCCAGGATACACTTTTACCACTTGATCCTGAACTTCTCTGCGTGATGGTTTTTTGATTGAAGGGAAAAACATTTTTATCATGTAATTTTTGCCTCTCCAAGCCAAATAAACGTCAATAACATTTCCTACTCCAGCTCTTAATTTTGTAGCTTCATGAAAGGAAATCATTATGATATTACATCATTTACTCTAATATTTAGTAATTTTAAGTATTGATAGATGTTCTTATTACTTTAAAGGTAGTAGAACTAGTAGATGCTGGTGTAACCAACAACCTTACATTGTTGCTAGAAATATCACTATCAAAGCTTGCTAGACTATTTCCAGTCTTTACAATAGCAAACTCAGTGTTAAATGTAAGAGACCCATTATGAACAATAATAAACTCTGCAGTATGATAACTACTTCCTTGTGTTACTTGTATTTGATATTTTACAGATCTAAAACTTGTTTTAGAAAATACATCCAATGCAACTTCAGATACACTAGTTGTAGTTAAACTAGCAACAGTTATATTACTAAAATTTGCTTGGCTTAATAATCTAGGCATTTGCAGTTTCCAAGATACTAAGGATTAACTTCAAGCTACTATTTCCACTTGCTTGAATTTTAATAGAGTCGCTAGTTTCCAATACTAATTTTCCATCTAAAGGAATATATGCATCTGATGGAGGAACTGAAGCATCCTTTACAATCTCAGTAGTAGTTGAACTTCTAACATGAGTCATTGTAAAAGTAGCAGCACTAGTAGTTACATTAGTAACATGAGCATACAACACAATAGCAGTATATCCAGTGGGAGCAGTATAGGCAGTCTGATTAGAAGTAGTGACTTCTAATGTTTCTGTTTGAAATTTATTAAGCGCGAGTGCCATATTAACTTAATGCTAGGATAAAGGGTGTCACTTCTGTGAATAGACTCTTACTAAATGATCTTCCACTAATTGTACCAGTTTCTTGGTTGATTTGTAAATCATCACCAATTCTAAAGTTACCAGCCTGGTCAGTACTGGTATAAATCACTTTTCCACCATCTGAAGTAATTACTTCATTTGCTTGAACTGTTACCCCACCACGTTTTGGTGTAGCAGTGGCAATAGTATTTCCAGATCCAACATACTCAAATGTATGGGAACTTGCAATAATTTTACTTTGTTGGTAAAAATATGCAGTTGAGTTAACACCTACTGCACTAAGTAAATTAGTACCAAGGGTTACTGTAGTAATTCCAGATACTACTGGTGTTGAACTATTTATTGCATAATAAATGGGAGCCATACCAGCAGTTGCAGTTGCAGTATTAACTCCAACATTAGGAGCTCCAATTGTCACATCAGGTGTTCCTGTGTATTGACTTCCACTACTAATAATAGTAATAGATTTAACACTCTCTCCATCTAAGGTTGCAAATGCTGTAGCAGTTTCTCCATTAGAACCAGCAGGAGCATCTAAAGTGACTGTAGGAGTAGAAGTATATCCAGTACCTCCAGAACCAACTGTTATGGTGTTAACTTCTTTAAATAAAGTATTAAAGTAACATTGTTGTCCATCATAGGGTCTATCAACATCAATAGCTGCTGTACCTGCACTTGCTCCAGCACCAACATAAGTATGAGGTAATGTTGAAATTCCTAAGTTAACTTGGAATGTGGTTGTTGTTGGAACAGCATCAACTTCAAAAACAAATGGTTTTTTATGAGGATAAGTCTTACTACCATACTCACATGTAAATCCTATTCCAGATAATGTAACTCCCATTCCTACTTGGAATCCATGAGCAGCAGTGGTAGTAACAGTAGCTTGACCAGTAGTATGAGTATAAGCAACTCCACTAATAGTTCTAGTGGGAGTGTTTATATTAAGTGTTACTTCTGCTTGAGAAACAGCAGCAGTAGATGTGACAATTCCTGTAAACTGAAGTGGACCTACACCTCTTGCTACCAATCCCTTTGTTCCAAAACTACAATTACTGTTTGCTAAATCTGCCTGTCCTCCTGAATCACAAGTAACTGCTTCATCACAACATATAGTGAATAGAGAAACTAATTGAGCAAATCCACCATTAGTAACAGCAACACCAACACCACCTTGATTGTATTGAGTGAAGGAGTCTACATTCATTGCCTTAAGCAATCTTGCTTGACTTCCATCAATTCTAATACCAGTTCCTGTTGTGGTATCACTGGTGCAGTTCTGAACATATGGACCTTTCCACTTACCACCACCTACATTCTCTGCGATTTCTCCAGTAGGGAATCCTACTGCAGCAGCAGGTGCAATGTGATTTTGGAAAGTCATACTAGCTAACTTTACACCTTTCCTTACAGCGAATATATCTTTTTCTGGAGTACTACCTATTACATTTACAGATCTTTGATCATCTCCAACAATAGAAACATTAGCAGGAACATCTATAGGATTAGCTTCAACATATGTTCCTGAAAGAACTTTAATAGTAGATCCTGATGTTGCTATACCAACTGCTCCTTTAATTGTTAGTTTAGCATTATCAATTGATGTCCCATTATTATCATCATCTCCATCCTTAGCAACATAGAAAACATTAGGAGCAGAGTTAATACCAGTAGCACTACTACTAAGAGTTACATTATCACCAAGTATAATATTAGAATTACTAATAGTAACAATACCAACATTAACTGTATTACTATCACCATCAATGGTAATTGAAGACTCACCTACAGTAAGGATACCAGTAATACGTGTATTACCTTTAACTAAGAGAGTGGTTCCACCTGCAGCAACATTAGAAGTACCTATTGTAGTGATACCTAATATAGTGGCATTTCTATCAATCTTTAAATCTTTTCTACCAGTAATAATACCAATAGAATCAACATTAGTTACATCATCATATGTTATAGTTCCTGCTGCAGATATATTTCCTGTAGCATAAAAATCACCTTTAACATATAACTGATAATCAGATTGAGCTGTGGTTCCTAATCCAACAGCAGATAAAGTATGAATACCAACATCATCTTTTATCCAAGTAGAACTTGCTGATCCAACAGCACCAACTACCCATTGACTGCTAGATGCTTGCCATTTTAAAACATCATTATTTGCTAATCCAGAAATATTGACATCATCAAGATCCTTGATGAATCCTGCACCACCTCCACCAATAGTGTATAACTGTTGCTCTACTCTATTAACAAAGAGTCTATAGTTTGCTGCTAAGTCATCAAGAGTAGCAAATTTTTGATCTGTAGGAGTAAGAGGATCATTTCCTTGCTTCTCAGAAGGATCAGGAGCTATAGGTCTATCATTAACTATCTCTTCTTTTAGTACTTCTTGCTTACCTTTTATATCTTCTACAATCTTATAAAGTTCTGCAATATTAACAGTATGAGTTTCTGCTTTATCACTTAACTTCCTAATATCTTTATCATAATATTTTACTTCTGGAAGGTTAGCAACTTCCTCCTTCAATCCATTAAAATAATTTCTAATTTCTTTATTAGAATCACGATATTTACTATTAGACTCATCAATTTTCTTCTCAATATTCTGCTTTGCTTCATTGAGTTTGCTTAAAACACTCTTCTTTAATTTTCTATCATCATCCTTAAACTGGTTCCTATGCTCATATATTTTAAGGGCAGTCTCCTTTAACTCCTCATATATCTTATCCTTAGTCTCTTGTAGATACTCCTTTACTTCCTTAATCTCAACTTTCTTTTCAAAATCCTTGAGTTCTAAATTTTCTGTAAGACTTTCTATGTCTTGATTAAATGTATCTTTAAGTGTATGTAAGTTATCATTAACTCTTTCAAAGTCATCATCTATGACACTAAAAGTCTTCCCAATCCAAGAGAAATCAGGAACTTCATTTACCTCATTAACCCACTTAGGAAACTTAGGAATATCTGCTCTAACACCTTCAATATCTTCCTTAAGTGATTCTATATCATCTTCATAATATCTTACTTCTGGAACTTCTGGAATGCTTTCCTTTACTTGTTCAATATGTGTTAAAAGTTCTTCTAGTTCATTATCATATGACTTTATCTCAGGTATCTCAGGAATACTCTCTTTAAGATCATTAACTAGACGTAATAACTCAGGCCAAGGAGGAACTATATCTTTTACTTCAGCAAAAGTTTCTCCATTAGCATCTTCTAAAGTTTGTACTTCTTCTTCTATCTCCTCTTCTTTTTCTATATAACCTTCTACTGATGGTAAATCTTTTTCTTCTAGTAAATCAGCAACTGACGGTAATTCTTCATTACTTTCTTCAAAGTCGTCAATCGATGGCAAATTTTTATTGTCGTCAGACATGTTATGAGTATCAAAATACTATGGGATTTCTCTCCCTATACTTTATTTATTATCTTCTAAATTGACAGATTTAAGCATCTTTGCCAATTCTGCTGTAGAACCAACAAATAGAGAATTATTAACTGTGCTTGGACCTTTAGATGCTTTCTCTTCTTCTACATCTTTTAATTTCTTCTGCAAATCCATTAACTTATCAGTTGCATCAGAGACACTCTTAATCAACTGTCCTGCTACCTCATATGCCCTTGGCATCTCACTTTCCTGTGCAAGTTCAAGAATACCATTAATTGCTTCCTGACCCTTTTCTATGATGCTGTAAAGATTTCCACGAGTATACTCATAGTCTTTTTCAATATCATTTCTTTCATGTCTCTCAGGTTTGGTTATTCCAACTTCAGTTGACTCAGTTGGAACTATTTCTCCAGAAACATTAAAAGTATTATTCAAATCATCAAAAGTTTTAGTCATTAGATAGTTCCATCAAAACCAAAGTCATCTCCAAATTCTATGGCAGCATTATCTGTAGTAGTAATGACTTTAACTTCTGCACCATTCACATGGTCTGTAGCAGCAGTATTGTCTTGACCCCTTCTAACAGTTAGTGCTGTTCCAGAAATGGATTCTACATACATTTCCTCCTGATCTATGTATATGTAATTAGTTGCTTCTATACCACTAGCACTAGTTACATTAATAACAGCAATACTATCATCTATATTTTCACTTAAGTTAGTAGTAACAGTATCACCATATGCTTTAGTTGCTCTAGGTATAACACTATAAGTAACTTCTCTAGTTGGAGTAGATGTCTTACCACCAGCAACATATCCAATAGATGCCTTCTTGATAACATCCTTGGCAATGTCTGTATTGACAGGACCAAACATGTAAGTCTTAGCAGTAAATCTCATAGTATAGATAAGTGCTCTTCTAGTAGAGAAATCACTTTCATAATCATCACTAGTAGTGATAGAATTTAAGACAATTGGAATATCTCTTTTCTCTCCAATAGTATCAACTAGGTCTACTGTTACAGTATATGCAGGTTGAAAGTATGGGAGGATTTGCTCTACTATCTGAAGCATATCATCATTCAACTTAGTAAAGATACTAAGTTCAAAATCTAAGTTATATGGTACTGGAAGATATGTTTTTGCTAAAGTCTTCTTATCTCCTTTAACACCTTTTAAAAATGTTTGAGTAGTTGTAGATTTTCTTGCAGGGTCATAACTAAGACCATTAAGTTCAAATGACATTCTAGGTAATGTAATCTGAACTGGTTTATTTAAATCAGGTACTTGTTCCAGTCTTGCTAAAAACTTCTGAGTAGGACCATATGCTAAAGGAACCTTAGTAGTACTTACAACAGAACCATCACTATTATCGTGGTTTATGTTAATATTATTGAAGATAGAACCAAAGGATATAATGGTCCTCCTCATTATTTCGTGATAAAAATATTCAAACATTGTTACAATCCTAGTGTATTATTTAGGGCATCCCAAATGGGTTAGTCTCTGTGAAGTCAATTATATCATCTGCTTCACTTTCAATTGTAGTATTTTCAGCAAATCCATCATCTGTGTTAGACTCTGAAACCTTTTGATATTCATATTCAGCACCAGATGTACTACCTGTAATAACCTCACCATCATTGAATGCTCCACTGATAATGGAAATCTTGAGTTCCATAGTAGATGCATCCCAAGATTTAACCCTACCAGTAGAACTAGTAGCAGCACCAGTTACTACTTCATTAAAGACATAGTTACCAGAACCACCCATATAAGGTGCAGTGACTGTGATAGTTGGAGGAGTAGTATATCCAGATCCAGCATCAGTAATACCAATCTGAGTAACAATACCCACACTATTAATGTATGCCAAAGCAGATGCTGTTGTACCACCTGCAGGTGCTGCTGTAAAGGACAATAATGGGACTGTAGAGTATCCAGTACCTCCTGAGGTAATTGTGACTATTCCAATAGATCCATCAGATACAGTGGCAGTAGCAGCAAATCCTGCACCTCCACCACCAACTGTATAGATCTCTGGTTCTTGACCTATAGTATATCCATAACCTGGATTGATAAGATCTACTCTACGTATCCTATAAGATTTCTCTCCATCATAATCCACTATATCATCTCTCATAGATGCTATACCTACAGCAGTTAATCCTGCAGAAGGAGCAGATGAAATGGCAACTCTTGGAAGACTGGTGTAACTATTTCCTGTATTATTAATAGTAACACTGGATAATGCACCATTTACAATACCAGTTGTAAGAACTGCTGTAGTTCCTGAAGACACTAGAGTAAGTGTTTCAATGTAACCTGCTTTCTCTAGGTTATCATCAATATCACCCACTCCTGTATCAATAACCTCATCCTCATATCTGTAAAGCTCACATCTAAGTTCATAAACATATCTTTCTCTTAACTGATAGAATGGTTTTTCGTGTTCTACAAATTTAATTTCAAATAACCTATCACCTAATGGGAAGTATATTAAGTCACCTTCCTTAGGTCTAGTTGCTAATTCTATATTTGGTATATTCTTAATAAGTGGAGTAACATAATTTTCAAATCTATCTTTTGATATTACAAGAGTTAAATCATCAAGTGCCTGAACACCAAACTTAGATAGAAGAGAACCTTGTCCCTCATATCCATCAAATGTATCCACATATGCTTCTAAAGGAATTGCTTCCTCAAACTTAGATTCTATGACTTCCTGAATTACAGTAGCCTTAGTGATATATCTTCTAGGAATATAATAGACTTCCACTCCATACATCTTAATCTGTTCATTGATTAAGCTTTGGACTAGATTCTGTTCTGTAGAAGACCCTTGTAGGAAATAAGGATTTAATGCCATTAGCCTATCATATCAAGAGGAGGAAGTTCATAAGTATTAGACATATTCTCTCTAATTCTTTCTAATTCTTTCTCTGCTTGTTCATACATTTCCATACCATTTAATTCTATTCCACCAGGTAATTTAACTCCTTGGAATTTGGACATATTTTGTCCCCACTGCCTTTTAATTAGAGCAGTAGCATATGGTTTTAAGAATGAATCATTCCATACTCTAGGATAAGTTGATGGATCTAATAAGGTATAGCAATCTATAACCAAATAATCTCCCACACTTACACTCTCCCAATCTATATCCAAATATAATCTATCCTGTCTCTTATTAAATCTAATCTGTTTCTCTGTGGTTAATAAGAAATTAATATCTTCTAGATATGTCTTTACCATTGCATAAGAAAGAAGTTCAGTAGCACCCCAATAATAAATGTCATTCAAGAATAACTGATACTTCACACTAAACATATTGTTAGTGATAGTATTACTTCCATCAAAATGGAATATCTTAGTAACTCCTATAACTTCTGGAGGAATAGGAAGATAATTACTATTTTCAGTGTAACTAAAACTAGTAGTAACTCCAACTGTTGTATCTACTGTAGTAGTTGTTATACCTGCTCCACCAGTTGCTTTTCCTCTATCAATATCTGCTTGAGTTATTTTATATTTTCTATATGACTGATAAACACCATCAAAATGTCTTTCTTGAAAGAACTGAACAGCATCATCTACAATATCCTCTATTTGCTCATCTGCAACGTTAATTTCTAGCACAGGAGCACCTAACTGCCTTTTGCAGTAGTCTATAAGTTCTCCTCTCGTACTTGGTTGCGCCATTTATCTACTTTACTAGTATAATGTTATTTATGAAGGAGCAGAAGAGATACCTGCTATGACTAATACATCTCCTGATACTATCCTATAAACTGATGAACCTGAACCTATTAAAACATCATATACATATCTACCTTCTGTCAATGTTCTAGTTGCAGTAGAACCTAATGATAATCTAAACTCCCCACCTTTAGCACTAGTAAAACCAACTTCAAAGGTTTTTATTGCATGTTGAGATGAACCTATTGCTACACTCTTTGCAAGTTGAGCAGAACCACTATATCCAGTAAAATCAAAAGCAGTACCAGAAGTACCAACTACAGTATAGTCAGCATCCAAGTCTGCTCCAGTGTTGATAGTAAGATTGACACCATAGGCTACACCTGAACTGGGGTCAAAAGTAAGAGTGTTTTTAGCCATTAGATAGTGCTTTTAGTAAAGTTTTGATTTCATTAATATCATCCTTTAAAGATTTCAAATCATCTTCCATATTATCTATTCTATCTTCCCCTTGCTGTCTTTTAGCACGACGTTCAAGATAGTTATTATACTGACTGGAATTATTACTTAAAATAGCACCTGTGCTATTATCACGAACTAAGTCAGTATGTCCTTTTACATTTGTGTAATTCATATTATGCAAGTGCAAGCACTCTTAAATTTTTCATTCTAGGTGGTTGAGATGAATTAGTTCCAGTTCCTATAAGTTTGATACTAAAGTATCTGAATGTAGGAAGACTATCAATTGTAAATTCATAATCATTCCAAACTACTTGACTTGAAGTATATGCTATCACATCAGTCTTAGGAACTAATCTGTCAGGAAGTCCATCATTCTTATATGGATCTCTTATTTGTCCAGTGCTAAGTAGATTGTTATATCCAGGGAATGGTCTATAGACCAATTCTTCATTAGGATCATTAGTAATAGAATAGAATGCTCTAATATCACAACTTACATTTACATGTCCTTCTAAATGAATTTTAATAGAAGTTGCACCATCTTTTAATTCAACTGGTTTAGAAGCATAAACAAAAGCATCAGGATCATCCAATATATTATTAATTCTATTATCAGTAATATAATTGGTGATTGGTTGATTTATCCTATTGGAAGTGAAAATAACACCCACTCTATCTAAATCAACAACTGGAGAAACCCAAGGTGAACTACTTTCTAGATTTAGATTCATAGTGAATGATCTATTATCTGGTAAAGTAGTTAATAATGTTGTTTCATTAATTCTAGAAGCAACCACTCTAGGACTGGACATAAAGTTATTATTAGATAAACTAATATCTTCATATCCTTGATCTATAAATGATGTTTCAGAACCATCTACACTACTTCCACTAACTGTTCTAATTTTAGCAGTAACGTTAGTAGTGGTTGGAGTAATATTTTGAACAATTGGTTTAACAATATCAAATGGTATATTCTTAGTACCTTTAATATTCACTCCACCTGCAGACTTAGTATCCTTAAAGTGTAATATTGGGAAGTGTGTTCCTACAGACCTATCTACACCATTAGTGGACATATCAACTTTAATATTATAATGATCCAATCCTATAGGATCAGTCGCAGTAGCATTTGTTAAATTGTGGTTTGTATTAATTCTTCTTAAAGAAACTCCATTTAACTCATATTTCTCAACTTCACCCCAACCAATATTATGACTTTGAGCTATAGTAGAATCTACTCCTCTAGTTACACCAGTTAAAGTATTGTCAGTAACTCCAGTGTAAGAAATAATTTCACTATTAATCTTAGCATATCCAAGGTTAGTAGAACCAACACCAACACCCTCAAATTCAGTAAAGTTTGTTGCATCATCTATTGTAATAGACTGTTCGCTATTACCATAATCTTGAGATAATTTAACTGTTGGAATATCTGTATGAACACGATCAAGAGTAACTACATTATTAGTTGCGTGCATTCCATGATTCTTCTGATTAACCTTAATATGTAAACCATCAGTAACAGTTTCTGCTGTTCCTTGCATCCATACATTTCCACCAGCACTATAATTAAGAGTAGTTGTTATACCAGCACTATTAGTATACATGAATGTCTTACCTACACCTGTGTTAAATTCTCCCTGAACATTGTCAAGAACCCATTCATTAGTTCCAGTGAGTGTGGCAATAGAGAATTCCATTCCACTTCCAAGAGAATTAATTCCAACTGATGATATTCCAACTACATCACCTAATGAATAACCAATACCACCACTTGCCATAGTTGCTGCAACTGCTACTCCATTAGTTACTGTTATATTAACAGTACCATTTTTACCTGTACCAGTAATTGCATTAAGAGCTACATTTGAATATACTTGACTTCCACTAGAAGGAGTATATCCAAAACCAGCATTAGTAATGGTTAAATTACCAGTTGCTGTTCCACCAGATCCTACATAATTTCCACTAGCATTACTACCCAATTGAGTAACAGTATTACCTAAATTGATTCCAGTATCAGATATTACAGTGTTAAATCCTACTCTTATCTTGTTAGAAGAAATTTCTGCAGAATTCTTGCGCAATTTAAATATATCATCAGAGCTAGTTAATAGTGATGGATTATGGAAATTAATATTTCCAGATAGTTTATTAAACTGTGCTCTCCAAAGATTAAATTTCAAATCTTCATACTGACTTGGATTCCATGTTTCTCCGTTTTGAGACTTAAACAATGAACCAAGAGTTGGTTGAGAAGCTACTAAAATTTGTTCATCTTGAGGACTATTAACTGTTTGTATATCAACTTCACCCATTCTAGATATCCATGCCATATAATTAGGACTTACTGACATCAATACTAATGCATAAGTTTCACCTGGTGATAGGTAAACTGGAGATGAGAATACTACACTTGTTGGTATACTTGCATCATCTGAAACATTAACATATCCAGGTTGAAGAACTACTTCACCAAAAGGAATTACTTCATCAGTAGGAACTCCAAGTTTAACTGTTCTTAATTGAATAATTAAAGGTAAAGACTCATCTTTTGCTTGAAGGAATACATCTGCTTGAGTGATGTATACTCCATGAGTATTTTCTACAAAGAATGATTGTGCTAGAGGGTCAGTTTTATTTTCACAAATCCAATATGCATCATCACCAAATTCATCAAATGTATTAGTATAAGTTCCTGCTGCTTTTGATTGACCTTCCTGAGAAACACCCATCTGCATATTCATATAATCTGCAGCTGCATCTCCTGTTAAACCACGGTTATCAAGATCAGCTTTCCAATAATCATATCCAGGTCCATCAGGTGCTCTTCCTAAACCTGCCATATATGCTGCTTCAATAACATCAATTTCTTCATTTACTATATCTGGAGCCATAACAACTCTCATATTACCAGTAGTATTCAATCCATCAGCACTACCCTGATTAGAATGAATAGATCCTTGTTCTTCAACCCAATCAGTATTTCTAAAATCATCCATACTACTGATGATTAGATTCTGTTCAAAATATGTGTCCTTATTAATTACAGTTTCTTGTCCATATACATTAGCAACAGTATTACCTTTAATAGATATTGCACCAGTTTGATCAGATACCTCATATAATCCAGTAACTGTTTGACCACCAGGTGTCCTTACTGATGGTAGATCATCATGCCATTGATCAGGATATCCAATAATTTCATTTTCTGAACTTATAATAGTACTGCTGCTAGTAGTATAAGTTTCACCTCCAGTAGTTTGAGTTTCTATTTGTCTTTGAGTATGTGTATTAATATTTCTTACACTAATAATAGTAGATTGAAGAGTTTCAACTTCACCAGCAGCGTCAAATGTGCTTGAAGCATCAGTTGTTACTGCTCCAGGAACTTGACTATTATTGCCACTACTAGTAAGTCTTAAGACTTTTTTACCACACTCAAATTTAGGTGTAGTTATATCATTAGGATCAGGAATAAAGAATGATCCTCTCAAATATCCAATATTATCAGTTTTTAATGCAGAATCTTGAACTATTGCTTGAGCACTAGATGTCTGACCAATTAACTGAAGATCATTTTCTACATATCCATAATAAGTATTTTCTGCCTTATCAGATAAACTTAAAGTATCAATATTAAGTAATGTAGTGGTAGTAGAATATTCAGCAGGTATACCAGGATTTGCTAGAGGACGTGCATATAATACATCAGAAGGATCAGGAATAATAATTGTATCTCCTGTATGAGTTCTAGGTCCAGGTCCAATAAATCCATCAGGAGTAATTGGCAGAGTAGGTCTTTCTTGAATAATTTCATCAACTATTCTAGTATTATCTCCAGTTAATTCACCTGCTATAGTTAAAGGAGTTGCATTAAAATAAGGATTATCTGTGTATATTACTCCTGGATTATCATAATCTCCAAGTTTATGGTTAGCTTGTGCTACTCTAAATCTAATTAATTCAGTACCTTGAGCATTGGTTCCAATAACAGTTTCACCAACCTGGAAAGTTCCAGTAGTCATTGATATCTGAAGAAGTTTTGGAACTATAAACTTATTAACGTCTTCTCCATCAAAGAAAGCAAATGCATTAGTAAGTGGTTTTAGGCTACTAGCAGAAAAATCAATATTTCTAGATCTCATATAAGGAGCTAGATCAGTATTAATAACTTTCGGACCTTCATTAATAGTACTAAAGGTTTCTCTTTGTATACTTCTTGTTCCAACTCTTTCTTGTTTTACAGTATCAGATGTAAAGGTTTGAGTTGTAGTTCTTGTTGTACTTCTTGATCTTGTATCAGGAGTACTCCAGTAATTTGCTCCACCTCCAGCGCTATGCTCAACCCAACCGCTAGTGCTATCGCTACTACTTTCACTAACTAATCCACCACCACCAGTCCATGTGGTTTCCCAAGCACCCCATATTACTGGGCTATATCCAGTATCGGGGTCCCATCCACCAGCTTCTACCTGTTCTTCACTTTCTGAATAAGTAGTAAGATCTTCCCTCTTAGCTTCTACAGTAACTTGATCCATCCACACATCAGAAGATGGAGTTAACTCCATTACTCCTCCATAATAATTAACAAGGAAAGGAGTTACACTTTCTACTCTTGTGGCATATGGATTTCTAACAAAAGGTACTGTATCATAATCTAAGGTTAATATCCTACCAGTTTTTCTAATACCATTAGAACTATTTAAATCTAATTTAAGATCCAACTCAGTAGTATAAGGAGTGGGTCTTTATTAA
>VTLG01002643.1_pt1 | contig 22374 bp, 22 predicted proteins | sample 4694571 | NCBI WGS metagenome assembly VTLG01 (sample SAMN12604809, study PRJNA352737) | marine metagenome | biome: ENVO:00000447; feature: ENVO:00000209|ENVO:00000569|ENVO:01000036; material: ENVO:00002151; isolation source: viral sequences binned using virsorter ...
AACTTATGGATAAGGATAAATTCCTTGGCAAGTGTGTACCACATGAAGGAGAAGTTATAATTGTATCGGGTGGTCACTCAACTGATTTCAATAAAGTTAAACAGCTTATGAAGGAAAGACCAGAGGCTAAAGTCCTATGTGTTAAGCACTCCTATCCTAAATTATTGGAGAATGGTATTAAACCGTGGGCTTGTATAGTTCTTGATCCACGATCTATTGATGGTGAGAGTACACATGGAATAGTACGTAAGGATCTATTCAAGACTATTGATCCCAGTACCAAGTTCTTTGTAGCCTCCATGACTGATCCATCTGTAACTGAATATCTTTTGGAGAAGAAGGCTAACATATATGGATGGCACGCCTTTACCGAATCACTACGTAATGAAACTGAACAGGAAACAGAGATAGAAAATTCAAAGGTAACAGTTATGCCAAGACTAGGCATACCAGAAGGTGCTACTCTTATTACTGGTGGTACGTGTGCAGCCATGAGATGTCTAGGCATTATGCATACAATGGGCTTTAGGAAGTTTGATCTATTTGGATTTGATTCCTCTATGGAAGAGGAGCCTACGGATGAACAGAAGAAAGAGACTACAGGTGCAGAGGATGAAGAACCTAAACCAAAGTATATACAGGTTACTGTACGTGATGAGAACTACTGGACTACTGGTGAGCTACTGGCTATGGCACAGGATTGTGAACGTACCTTTAATGATTCTTCCATGAACCTAACACTGGATGTACATGGTGATAAAACATTAATCAGTGCTCTATGGAGATTATACTTGGATGAACGAAAGGTTGGAGAGTTCAAGGATGTCTTTGATGACTGAGCCATCTGCTGAATATAAAGAATTAATAAAGGAATATGAACACTTTCATAAAGATCCTACCATGTTTCCGGGTAAGAGTGTACTAAAGTATGTGCATTACATTAGATCTGTATTAAAGGATAACAAATGTAAAACTCTTCTTGATTATGGATGTGGTAAGGGATATTTATATGAAGAAGATAATGCTTATACCAAGAAGAAATTAAACAAGCCATTGAATAAGTTCTGGAATCTACGTGAGGTAGCACGTTATGATCCCGGTGTTCCTAAGTTCTCAGAGCTACCTGAAGGTACGTTTGATGGGGTGATAGCTGTTGATGTGATGGAACATATACCTACAGAAGATGCCAAGTGGGTACTGGATCAGATCATGAGCTATTCCAACAAGGCTGTATTCTTAAATATAGCTTGTTATGAAGCACTTAAAACATTTAGGAATGGTAAGAATGTACATGTATCAGTGCATCCTCCCGAATGGTGGATAGACTTATTGAATGAAGTATGGTATACTAAGCATAATAAACGTACAACTATACACGTAACCTTTGAAGAAGTGGAAGAAAGATATGTCTCGTCTGGAATATTTAAAACGCATGTTCTTTACCATGATTGAAGATATAATGGAAGAGTGGGAATTAATTTTATCTTTATTCATGATCAGCTTTGTACTCATGTTCTTTAGTGCAATCTATTTATCATAGGAGTATACAATATGGCTATAGGAATTATAGAATCAGTAGTGGGTGTGGTAGATAATGTCTTGGATAAGTTTGTAGAGGACAAGGATCTACGTGCCAAGCTAAACCATGAGTTAAAGACACAGGTGCAACGAGCTAATCTTGCACAGATAGATGTTAATAAGGAACAAGCCAAGCATCCTTCTATCTTTGTAGCAGGAGCTAGGCCAGCTATCATGTGGATCTGTGCCTTTGGATTAGGATGGCAATTCGTATTCCAGCCTGTATGTCTATGGGTACTAGCTATATGGGCTACTGATGTAGTCATGCCTATCATACCAACAGAAGGATTGATGACATTAACATTATCCTTACTTGGTCTAGGTGGTATGAGAAGTTTTGAGAAGACCAAAGGTATACAAAGAGACAACCTTAAATGACAGAATCTATAGAACAAGGTAAGTATAAGATTGTTACAAAAAGATCAGAAACATATCGAACTGCACCTAATGGTGAATGGTTTGATAAAATCGTTTATGCAGTTGAAAGCTATGAACGTAAAGAAGACGGATATATAGACTTTTTTGAAATAGAGATTGTTGAAATAAATCCTAAATCACCTGATTTTGAAGGAAGAATATTTATAGGTCAGACTAAATAATGCTAACAGATAAACAAGAGAGGTTTGCTCAAGCATACATCCTACATCGTAACGCAACAGAAGCTGCGAAGGCTGCTGGTTATGCTCCACGATCTGCTTATAATCAAGGCTATAGGATGTTAAAGAACGATGAGATAGTGGAGCGAATAGCTGATCTTGAGAATGAGCTTGTAACAAACATAGATGTTATAGATGAAATAGAAAATCAATATACATTTGCAAAAGCAAATGGACATACGAATAGTGCTATCAAGGCACTTGAACTCCTGTCCAGAATACGTGGAGCCAAAAGCGGTAAAGAAATAGATATGTCTGAAGAAGGACTAGAGACTGCAATCGTGGAGGCTATGCAGGTACTGGGTAAGGAGAAGGTTAGTGAACTTGTTAATAAATGTAACTTTACATAGGAGAAATGTATGAAGATTATAGTAGCGTTAGTAGCTAGTTTGTTTTTAATTGCTGCCTGTAATGAAGATAAGGAAGCACAGGCAGATGAAGTAACCGTTGAAGATCTTGCTCCATTGCCTGATCTTACACCAGACTTAGGTGTTACAGTTGGTGCTCGTTATGTATTCGATGCCGATGATGGTACTCAGAATCAAATGAGATTGTTTCTTTCAAAAGAATATCTGGAAAGGAATGTAATTAAGATTGCATGGACTCGTAAGATAGGACGTACCGTTAACTTCTTTCGTAATGAAACAATAGATGGTACAAACTATAGAGATACAGGAGATATATTCCTAGAATATAGCCGTAGCTTTTAGCTCCTGTTTCTATTAAATAAGTCAAAGAGTGTTTTGATTTTATCTTTTATGATTTGAATATCAGAATGCATCTTTGCCAGCACAACGATAAGAGTAGTAAATGCAAGGAAGATGGGCCAAGACGTTCTAACAAATTCCATCCAATCCATTTACTACTCCTTATTGTTGTGTTATTTATAACTCCATATCGTAGGAGTTTGGTAATCGTCCATATCTAGATGGACATATCTATCTTCCTTTGAACCATGCTGCTTTATACCTATACCTTTAAAGCCATGTTCAGTAGCCAATCTAATTATATTATATGCTTTTTTACCATGACACGCAACATCTACTGCTATACCTCGTAGGTGTGGAGAGTCTCTGTTCCCTCCTATAACATCGTTGTAAGCCATGTGTCTGTAGCCTGATGCTATATGCATATGCTGGTCTAGTTCTTTTCGTAGAGCTATGAGCCTCTTCATAAACTCTTCATTCATATTTATTTCGCCTGTTCCCTTACATCTTAAATCATCTTCTGAGAAAAACTCCCATCTCTTCTTCATATTTACTCCTCGTTAAAACTTCTATTTGCATTAGCCACTACTCGATTCCAACTTTCAAGTGACATATCTTTTGGCCTAGTATGCCAGTGTTGTAGGTATACATCCTTCATAATATTACGATCACCATCTATCATTATCTGCTGTAATTTTCCTTGTGGGTAGCCTTCACCTGAAACTCTAGTCGTACCCTCTCGTTGAAATATATCTGCATAAAACAGATCTTTCTGTTGCCTTTCATTTAATTTAGTAGGATCATTATGTTCTTTAGCTTCCTTTAACCAATTAGGTACTTTTTTATTTTGCCTCTTGTAATAACCCTGTAATCTATTTAAAGCTGTTTTAAATGCAGCTTGTCCTTCTCCATTAGGCACTTCTGTTAGCCACTGGTAAGCTCCTGCTGCTTTACCTTCAAGCTCTGATCTAGCTGTAGGATCACGAGAACTTTCTGCCAGTGCAGTTCTATCTGCAAACAAATCCAAATTACTATGCATGGTATCTTTGTCAACACCTAAATCATACTTTGGAAGCTCTGTATTCAGTACTATAGATGTAGGAGGCTCCACCTCAGAAGAGGTTTGTCTTATTAGCATATTCTTTAAGGATGCAATCAAGTCATCCATTACTTATCCATCCTCATGTAGTCATCTATCTTATCTTCAAGCCGATCAAACCTTGCCATAATCTGGTGTAGGTCATCCTTAACTTCTTGTTTGGTTGCATAGGTCAGAGCTATGTGCTCCCTATTACCCAACCCTTCCTCACGTATCTTTGTAATGGATGCTGAAGTGGTACGTATCCACCACAGAAATCCACCAATAGCCATCGTGAGTATGGCATTCCAGATCATGGTCATGTCTTGCATTTTTAACTCCTATTCTGATCCCATTCTCATTACTAAACTTTGTCTCCATATCTCTAACAACTGTTTTTCTGCTTCTTTTATAGGTGGTATTTGCAGTCCATTATCTTTAGCATATCTTGCCCACTTACGAATATCTGCTGTATTAGGTTTGGGAGGTATAAACATACCGTTACCAACTAAGTTTCTTAACATTGTCTTATCAAGTTTACTTGAAAACAAATTATCCTTTGTAACATAGTCCATAATCTGTTTATTACTTAAACCAGCAGCCTTTGCTCTTTCAATAGTATTAGCCATCTTTCTTGCAGCTCTATACTGTATCTCCAAAGATCTTGCATACCCTTCTGTAAGTTGATCTACATTTATAGGCTCTTGTTCCTTAATCATTCTACTAAATATCTGAGAAGACTTTCCAGTTATAGATTTTTGTTCTATTAATTCACCAAGCATATTATTTTTTATATCATAGCGTTCTGGACGTATACCTACTAAACCTAAGATCGAATCAAGTGTCGTGTATTTTCTTGGCATCACTCCCGGCTTTAATGCGTATGGTGCTGCCTTACCTTCTACATCTTTAGGACGATCTGTAATGGAACTTATAGTTCTACCTATATCTCTGATTATTCCCGGTTCATAAGGCTTCCATACTTCTCCAATAAAATTACCAACATTACGACTAAATGTATTTTGGTCGTTATCCCATATTACTCTTCCATACTCATCTCGGTTTGACTCTAAATTAGAAACGGCTGTAGCCCACATAGATGGACCCATAATATTATATAGAGGTTTTGCGAAATGATCAGCAACTCGCTGCATAACTGTCTTCTCACTGAACGTACCATTAACCATATCACGCATAGTTCCACGTATAGGATCTTGCATAACAGCATATGGATTTAAGAAAGACAAATTTAATCTTACTCCTTCACCATTCTTAGGTTCAGTCAACCACATATACTGATTCCCTTTTGCCCAATCCTTATCAAAACTTTCTATTGCATCAGTTTCCTCATCTAAAGTTTCTTCTCCTCTCATCCAATCTACTAAGTCTCCACCTTTATCATATGCTTTCTTTGCCAGATACCAAGTGGAAGCACCACCCATCATTCCAGCCGATGACTGAGCAGCTATTTGAGAACCAAGTCTACGTTTCCCTAATGATTCTTGAGCTTGTCCTACCTTTGTTCCATCAGGTAAAGTAAGCCCTCTCTTCTTTACTTTAATACCTTCTAGCCAATCACTCCCAGAACTCCACAAAATATCTTTTATAGTTCTTGCTAGTTCTGTATTAAAAGCAAGGAAGTCTGCTGCTGGTAATAGACGAGCATATCTTACAAATTGAGGAACTCCTGCATAGTTTTGCATATGCTTTCCAACCATGTCTGCTGCAACAGAGTCCAGCCGTGTGATATTTACATCAACACCATCTGCACTTTTAAAAGTATGGACAATATCCAACTCAGGATCATAGTCTAAACCTCCCTGTTTATCCATAGCTCTTAGTAAATCGTTTTCTTCTGGTGTTAGTTCTTCACCAGCCTGTCTCTTTGCTTTTGCAACATGAGCCATATCTCTGAGGATAGGTCTTTGCATATCTTTCTCACTAAGAAAACCAAACTCTTTCCATACATCATCCATTAACTGATAGAATTTAGTAGCTGCTATATTATATTTCTTTGCTTTTCTTTGTAAAATATTTCCACCTTTATATAAAGGATTATTCATATTCCAATAAGAAGGATCTCCTGCTTCTCCTAAAGTTGCTCTGAACTGTCCCATAATAGTACCGCTTTGAAGATATCCTAAATACATTCCCTTTTCCATTTGAGCTTGCAAGGCAGTATCACTCATTTGATACATGCCTTTCATAATCTTAGGAATTGCTTTTAAATTTCTTGGATTTATATATCCTGCACCTACTGCCATTATACCTGCACTTAAAAAGTTTCTAGCTATAGCTCCTGTATTATATACAGTCTTTGCTAATCTTGTATGAGCCTGTTGTGCAAGGTAAAATTGTAGTGCTCGGCCAAATTTAACATCGTGAAATATTTCATTACCATTAGCTATAGCATCTGCAACTTCATTAGTTCCATGCATATTATCTAAAGGACGATTGATTCCACTTTCCTCTACTTTTAATCCTTCTGCTAAAGGCCGTGAAACACCAGCTCTTTTTGGCATCCTTGTTTGTAATGCTTGTATTCTTCCTAAATCTGGATTATATGTTCCTGCTCCATCCAACAATCCAGCTCTTATAAGATCTGCAAGTTCTTTTTCATACTGATATGTAGCTATAGTTTGTTCCAACTTCATAACTGAGTTTTGAAAATTAGTGAATGGATCTTTATACTCTCCCATTACAGCTCGTATCTGACTTGGGATATCTTCCCTACGTTCTAATATTTTTAATGGCTTATTTCCTAGTGGCTTTTCACCAGTAAACACTTGGAAGAATCCTTCTTCATCAACTGCATGTGTAACTTCATCCATAAGTTTATCAAGAAGACCATGCTTTCCTAGATATGATTGATGTAATTGTATCTCTTCTGGTGTTAATCCTGCTTTCTTATAATCAAATTGTTCCAAGCCATTTTCTGTATACCTACCCTTCATAGCTTTGTCGTCTACTTTTTTAAATTCAGCATCCCTTCTTAGTCTACCACGTATAAAGTTACGTGCATTAGACATTACTTCTACATTAGCTTCTATCTTTGTAGCCCAATTTGGATTATCGAATACTTCGTATTGTCTGGTAATCCATAACTCAGGATCTTTACCATCTATAGAGTTACGTATTTTAAAAGCAAGACTACCATCTTTTAGTTTACCATCCTTATCATATTCTTTTTTTAATACTCCGCTATCCCATAGCCTTTCCTGTAGATAATTAATATGTCCACGCATTGCTTTTAATTCATTGGAAACATTCTTGGGAAGATTTTCAGCAGACCCACGTAAGAATCTATCCATAGCTTCAAACTGTTCTGGAGCCATATCCTTTAGCTTAACACCATAATCAACTTCAATAGCCTTTTTTAAACTACCTAATCTTTTTTGTATTGCTCGTTCTGCTTTAAGAGAATTACTATCATACCTTCTTCTTGCCGATTGAAACCTTCTTCCTAATCCACTGGAAGCACTAAACTTTCTTTTTATACCTGCCCATTTTTTTTCCGTAAACTTACGTCCAGTTTTAGGATCTACTACACCAGCTCCAAACTCACCAATTTTCTTACCTATGAACTGGCCTCTCTTAGTACCTGCCTTTTCTATTTCAATACCATACCGACTAAAGATATCTGCAATCTCTTCATATGTGAGATTTTTTGCAGCATCTCCTTCTGCACCTATCTTCTTTAAATGCTTTTGTAGAGCTGCTCTTACGCCTTGTATATCTAATTTAACAGTTCCATTTAATTCTAAATCACGTTGTACTTCAGCAGCTACAGATTCAATATCAACTGCTGATGTCTTATTTGGAATTATACTATCCATAGTTTGTAAATTCTTCTGATTTTTTACATACTCAATATGGTCTAGTCTTCCTTGATGATTCTGTAATCTTCTTCTTGATCCTATTAAAGCTGCTTTTTCTCCTATCTGTCTAGCAGCAGGTCCACCTATACCAGCTCCCATTAGAACAGCTTGAGCAGTTTGTAATGGACTATACTCTTCCCATCCATCTCTACCTAGCTCTCTGTTTAACATTTGATACTCATAATCATATCCACCTGACCATGCGGCTGTACTAATAGCACCCCATCTACCAGCACTCTTAGCCAGTTCTCTAGCTGCTTCTTTTTGTGCTTGATCTAATGTCTCTGTTGTTATCTCTTTTGAGAAACCTGTCTTAGCCCATTGTTCTGCTGCTTCTTTACTTACCTTTTCCTTTAATATTTTTTTAGTAAGAGCATCTGTGGAAAATTTATCAATAATTTCATTTCCCATCTTCCATCCATACTTTCTTACAATTCCTTTAACACCCAGTGCTAATAAAGCAGTACCCCATGTCGTAGGATCTTTTATAGTATGCCATCCTGCATCCCATGCTGATCCACGTTCAAAACGAGCTGAAGCCTTTGTATCATCCCATATGTCCATAGAATTAATAAATGCATTTCTTGTTCTTTCGTCCATATCTCCAATATCAGCTATAGTTAATCCCATATTAACCATGTCATTACCTAATTTAGAATGTCTTTTTTTAAGCCACTTAGATAGTTCAGTATCAGACTTTCTCCACTTTTTTCCTTCTTCACTCTCATAAATAGTACGTGCATTGGCAAGCCACTCTTTATTTGTATCCAGATCTTTCATAACAAAAGTTGGTTCGTATACTTCTTCTAGCTCTACTGTAGGTTCAATAAGTTTACCCCAACTTTGTCTTGAAAAAGGATCTAGTTGTACAGGTGCTATGACTCGTTCATACTTTCTACCAGTTTCTGTCTTAACTCCTGTCTGTGGATCATTAGCTAAAAATGAAACACCAGTTTCAGGATCTGTACGTATAGGACCATCCTCAGAAGTATAGTATTCATAATCAGTAATACCAAATTTTCTAGGTAGATCTTTTATATCTTGGATAACTCCTAAACCTTTTTCAGTTAAGACTTTTAGAACAGGTAGTTGAGCCTGTATAGATAAAGGAAGAGTAGGAGCACCCTTCTCAGTTTCTTTTTTATCTGTCTTATCAGATTTAGAAGTTTCTTTTGGACTCCTACCACGAGGAGCAGGAGAGCTATCAGGTATAGTTACACCAAACTCTTTGAAGAACTCAGCCTTATCCCTATCAGGAAAATGATCTTTGTGAATCATGTCTCCTAATTCTTGATCAGAATAACTATCAAATTGTGGATAGGCTTCTCTATATTCGTTTATAGTTCTCATCTAGTATCCTATATTTTACGTGGATTTGATTATGGTTTTAGAAATTAGGACTTGGAACTGGTAAATACTGAGCAGGTACAGCTTCTATACCTGCTGCATGTGCTTCTGCACCTTCTAGTTTACTCTCTATTGCACCCTTCATATATGCTTTATATGCTTCATTAAAGTCAGCTAAAGCTCCCTTATCTATAGCTTCACCATCAATAGATAGTGGATCACCATTTGCATCTGTTACAACATGTGCTCCAAACATCATTGCAGCAAGTGCTTTTCTTCCTTCAGTAAACACACCTATTTTTAATGCATCAGGTAAACCTTGTGCTCTATAATAAGCCTCTTGTGCATCAGCTTCTTGCTTAGTTATTTCATAATTAGCTGCATCTTGATCTCTACTATATTGAGTTTCTTCTATACCTGCTTCTGCTTCAAGACCAGCTATCTCAGCCGCTGCTATTTGATCACCTAGATCCATATCTTTTCCATAGTATTCTTCTTCTGTAGCAAGTACTTCATCTACACTAGGTCCACCAGCCGATACTGTTGCACCTAGTAGACCACGTAGCCCACCTTGTTGAGCAGCAGGAGATACATCAGTACCTAGTCTTCCAAAGAACTTAGCAACATTACCCCACTGAGCTTGCTGTCTTCGTTCATCTAACTGAGCTTGTCGTTGTTCATATCTTTCTGATTGTTCTCTTATTCGATCTGCTAGTTCCTGTCTTTTTGATAAGTCTCCTCTTGAAAAAATAGGATTATCATATGCAAACGCTGCTCCTTCTTTCATTGCTTTTAATCTAGCCAGTTCTCTTTCAAGTGCTACGGCCTGTTGATTTAATTGACCTTGCCTCATACTACCGCTTCCACTTTCACCTAGATAACCACCATTATCTAATGATACTATACCACCTTCAGCATACTGACTACCTGCCGTACCGGGATTAAACTCAGCATAACCTGTCTTACGACCACTACGTAGTCCTTTTAATTTTTTTAACATATCAGGATTTTTCCGTAGAAGCGTTTGAAGTAAATCCATTTTTCCAAAACCAGTAGGTTGTACTGCTCTACCTGTAGGTTGTGGTGTTGCTACTTTACTACCTCTAAATCTATTTACTACATCATTATTTACAGGTTCAGACAATCCACGTATGGCTGCTCCTCTTTGTCGTAGCATCTCTATCGTATCCAGTTCGTTAGGTTGCTGTTGGCCCATCATTGGTTGACCACCACCTTGCAAACCAACTAGTCCACCTTCTTTCTTGAATCCACCAAAGGCTCCATATAATCCAGCAGCCGTACCTGCACCACCTATTAATGTCTGTGCCAAGGATGGAGTTGGTAATGTCTCCTGTGCAAATCTCTGTTGCGATGCTTGAAGTGGGAAACCTCTTATCAAAGAAGCATACTGTTGCAATGATGTCTGAGGGAATGCCTGTTCTTCCAAGAACTCTCGTCTTGCCAGATCCAATGCCTGTTGTTCTCTCTGCTGCCCTATCTCTCCTATACCTGCCAGACCAGATAGATCAGATCTTGCACGAGCACCTGTAATATCTCCCAATGCTGCGAACTGTCTACCACCTGTCATCTCTCTGACTCGTTGTGCTTCCGCTGCCTGTTGTGCATTCTGAAATGCGGAAGACAATCCTCGTGCCTGTATATCACCAAGTCTTTCAGCTAGATTTCTTTCACCTTCTGATTCTATCAATGCGTGTCTAGTTCCACCAAAGGAACCAGCTCCAACAGCTTGTGCTGCTCTACCCTGCACGGCTGCTTCTTCATCTCTTATAGCTTCTCTCTTGGCTACATCGACCACATTCTGCAAGAATGGGTCCATCCTACGTTGGATATCTTCCGTACCTATCTCTGCTGTACCCAGTGCAGTAGCAGCCAAAGCTGGTTCATAGTATGTACTGGCCTGACCAAGAGGTGTACCAGCTAATCCTGTAAACTGTTGTCTTCCTGCTTCCTGTGCAGCTAATTGTTCAGGGGAAAAATCAGCCAGTTGTGCTCCGGGGAATGCTTGGAATCCTTCTTCCTGTTGTCTCTCAAACTCTGCCTGTCCTTGTGTAAGTACATCTTTAACAAATGGTCTTAGTTCTGGTGGAAAGGATGCTGTTTGAGTTACAGTGGATTGAGGAGGAGGAGGCTGACCACCACCACCAAACTGCCTTAGTCCAGTAATCTCATTAATCGTTCCTGATCCACCTATAGACTTTAACAGACGAGCTTCAAATGTATTCACATGAGCTAGTTCTGTATCTCCTTCAGTACCGTAGCCTGAAAGTTCACCGTACAAATCATTGAACAGTTCCACCTTCTCAGGCATTGTCAGGGTTGATATATGTTTTCTAATATTAGTCATCTTTCATATCCTTTACTAAGACAGTATAGTACTTTTTATATCCTCTATCCTTTAATAATCTAATCCACCCGTCCCGTTGTGCAACAATCTCAACATAATCTATATTATGTTTCTTACTAAAATCTTCTGTAGCTTTGTACCAATCATCTATCCATAAGTCCATTGTATTATTATTCGTAGCAGCAAGTTCCATTCTTAAATGATTATTTCTGGAATAATGTATTATCTGTGTGGTACATGCTCCTATAATTTTGTTCTGTTCCTTATCCAGTATTACCCATAACTGGTAGGTTCTACTCTTTATCCAACTCTTTATATCCTCTAACGTATTCTCTCCTAAAGATTTCTCAAGTGGCTTACTTAATAGTTCTCCAACATCAGGCCATATAAGATCAACATGCTTTGGTTCAACTTGATAGATAATCATCTATACTAAACTTGAAAGTTCCCTTCCTGCATCCAGTTGTGTCTGTTGCTTATTAGTACCATGTGCTTTTCTACGCAGCAATTGATTGAATTGATCCAGCATCTTAGATCCAGCAGTACTACTTCCATTCCCTAGCATGGATACTACATCGGCTGGCATAACATACTCATCTGAACTCAACAGAGCCATATCAGGAGTATTTGGTACATCTGCTGGAGTTTGAGGTACTACTCCAAATGCTACATCATCATCCATACCATCTCCCTGACCCATTACTCTTCCTTCAAAGACAGGAGTATTACCACCTGTGGCTAATCCTACAGCTCCACCATCGGCTGACTCCTGTACCTGTGGTAGATCAGCAGCTCTTTGTAGTAGATCATCCAATGCACTACTACCTTGTTCTTCTATAACGGCAGTTCCTATTTCTGGTAAGGAACCTTGTGCTACAGGTAAGTCAGAAGCCCTCTGTAATAGCCCTTGTAAGGCTCCTGAAGCAGCAGGAGGGAGGGTAAACTGTTGATCAGATACATTAGGTATCTGTGCAGGAACAGGGGCTGTACCACCTATCCTAGCTAGAGTAGCATCGAAATCAAATGGATTAACATTAAATCGTTTACCTATGATCTCTTCTTCTATTGGAATTGGTGCTCCACCATCACCTCCACCTCTTCTTTGTGGTAGCCGTTGTCTATAAGCTGGATGTAGAGCAGCATAAGGATCAAATATTGGAGCACCTGTTGTAAGACCGGGACCGGGTACTCCTCCCTTTACTAATTGAACTAAACCACCATTAGCTACATCTATACCATGAATAAATGTATCTTCTACTTTTTGGTCTTGTTTAGGAGGAAATACTTCTTGTCCTGTTCGTACATCTGTATCTATAGGTGATGGATCTCTTTGAATAGAAGGAGCACTAGATCTAACTCCCGGTCCTTCTCCTGTCAATGATCTTTGAGAAAAATTCTGTAGATTCTTTCCTAATAATCCATGATCAACTAGAGCACCTAAAACACCTAATTTCGGAAGTTGACCTACTACATGTCCTAATTGACTTAGGAAACTTTTCCCAACTAAACCGGGATCAAAACTAAAATTTTGATTTGCTAGATTAGCAGTTCTACCATGAGCACTAGATGCTAAAGGACTATATGATAATCCAGTACGTGGTTGACTAAGATTACCGGGAAGTCCTTGTGTGGCTATAGCTCCTGAATCAGTAACTCTAACTCCAAAGTTACCAGATGGACCACTACCTTGAGGAGCAGAAGGAGCACTTGATGCAAAACTAGGAGTACTTACTAGACTAGGTATACTAAAACCTCCACCATTAGCTAAAGATATAAGACCACCTTGCTTGGCTACATTAACATCCTGTTCTGTAAACCAGCTTTGCGGTTGTCCTGCTGTGGGAGAACTACTCAGATATTGAGCCAGTATTTCTTCTGTGGTACGTGGCACAGGAGTACGTATGGGTAATGGATCTATCTTTTCAAACTCAACTACTTCTTCAGGTTCTTGCAACGGTGCATACGGTTCTGGAGCCATTAAACCAGAAGCTAACATTCCACCACCACCTATGATACCAAGTTTTTCTAAATCACCTTGCTTATCCCACCAATTACTTAATTTATCTAATCCTGTTTTTGGTTGTAACCAAGGTAAGGTAGGATCGTATCTTGCCTCAATCTGACCTGTGTATTCAGGCTTTGCTGATGGTAGTACTTTTGGTATATCAGACATACCACCTGCATCTTCTCTAAAATGAGTTAGATGATCACTCCTTGTACTAGGTGCAACTGTATTTAAACCTTGAGGATTACTTAGATTTGGTACAATATTCTGTGTAGCACTTGGATTATAAGCTACCAACTGGTGTCCAGTATCAGGAATATGCTGTGGTATAGGAGAAGGAGGCCTTACTTGAGGTTGAAATTGCTGACCCGGAATATTTGTTATAACTTCTGGATTTACAAGCATTCCTTCAGGAGTAGCACTTGCACTAAAATCTGGCAATAGATTTTGACCTTCTGGAGCAGTTACAGCACCACCAAGACCACCCATAGCAGCACCCATAAGTATATCACGCATTGGATTATCACTATCTCCAAAGAGAGAACGAACACCACCCATTGCTCCACCAACAAGCATCCCTTGTCCTATGGCACCTAGACCACCCCACGCTGTACCTAATGCTGTTCCTGCTGTTAGTCCACCTATAGCTGGTCCCATCGCTCCACCTAAAGCTCCAAAGGCAGCACCCTTTAGAGGATCACCACCTGTAACAGCCGAACCTACACCACCTATGGCAGCACCAGCTAAAACAGGAATTAACCAAGGAAATGCTTCTGGTAAACCAGTTTCAGGATTAATAGTAACTCCACCACGTAAAGAAGAAAGTCCACGTACTTCATCTGGAGTAACATGCATAAGCATTGTATCTCCATATCTACCTTTGGATGCTAACTCTTCAGCATTATTATGTAACTCTAAGTCTCCACCATCTTCTCTACGTACAGGTCTACGCTTTAGAAGTTGCATAGCATTGTACCGATCAAGAGCATTGGGAACTTCAGCTTCTGTCCCTATCATATCTTGTAGTTGTTCCAGTTGTTTTACATTATATGCCATTACTTCATTCTCCGTGGATTAGCGTAGTTCGATTGTGGTAATGTATTATTAGCAATAAAAGTACTCTGTTGATTCGGATGATAGTACATAGGATTATCAAGATTAGTCATTGGTTTAACCAGAGTCTGCACTGTGGCAGATTTTAAGTAGATTGGTGTACCAAATATTCCCTTATTCATATTGGAAATAAAGCTACCATCCACTACATATTGTTTATATTCATCTCTGGTCATTAGTTTAAATCCTGCCATGCTTGAGTTGCTGCCGTACTAACATATCCTTTAAACTTACCACTACTGACTGCGTAAGCTATATCACCTTTCTCTGGTCTTTTAATACTACCTACCGTTACTACTGCATAAATATTAGTAGCTGGTTGTGCATCCTGTATTTGATCTCTAGTATCCAGTTCATTTACCAGTGCAGATCCCCATTGCTGAAACCTATTATAAATATATCCTATTCCTCGTTGAACATCATCAGGAAATATATTTGGAAACTCTGGATATCTAGCCATTATCTCATTCCATCAGGTTGCATTGACATACGAATGGAACCCCATTGCCATTTCGTACCTCCTGATGCACAGGATACTCTTACTCTCCCTTGCCTTCCTCGTGCTCTTAAATCTACTTTACTAGTTGTCTTCGATATGGAGAATGGTCCTTTCTCCACCAGATCTGAATCAGGTTGATCTGGAAAATTCTTTGTCTTTATGGAAAACTTAATTGTTCCATCATTCATAGTTAAGTCAGGTATGATACGATCAATAAACATTAACTCATTACCATCCTGTATATCAAAGTCTGCTGATTCCAAGAAAGAAACTATTGCTTCTCCATTGGCTGTAAATATATCTTCTGGTTCGTTATTATATATATGATTACCACCTACACTAACACCCGTTGTAATAGTATTATCATAAGTTCCTTTATCTGCAAAGGTAGTAAAGATACCACTGCCATAGGTCCAGTAGTTTTCATCAGGCGACCAGATAACATAAGAATCACATTCCGTAGAATCAGTTGATGGGTATAGCCATACTATCTCTTTAAACTCTGAATTAATTCCTGCAAATACTTTATCTTTCTGACTTTCATTTAATCTATCAAATACATATCTACGTACTGTACAATCCAAAGTTCTAACCTGTCCATCAAATACATAGAAGTTATCAAAGCCCATCCATACAGTACGTCCATCATAATCAACGGCTGCATGTGGTGCTATTAATCCACAGTTAGATCCCATTTGTGTAAACTTAAATGTAAAGGGTGGACCTACAAATGTCTGTAACCATAGTGCATTATCTGTCCAGATATTAATAGCATTTCTGGAGCGTACTCCACCTACTATCTTTGTTCCATCAGTAAGTTGTACTTCACCTGATGTAGAACTAACAGAAGGAACCCAATTCGTATAGTCTTCCTGATTAGCCCATCGTACTGTAAGAGGATCATATGTACCAGAAGGTGATGCAGTTGTACCAAATTGATTACCACCTAAAGCTATAACATGTCTATCATTAGGGGATACCAATATAGAATTAACAGTAGTAGGAGTAGAATTAGTAGCACCTGATACCTTTACTGCTCTTAAAGGACTTGTGGAAGCATCTGTATCATAGAAATAAATAGTTCCTTTTCTACGATTAATTATAACATCTTCACCAAAGTTATCTAAACTCCATTGTGTAATCTCACTGGAGAAACCTGTACCTCCTACAGAGGTGGGATCACTCCATTCTCTACCTGTAGTACTTTGTGGAAATATACGGGCAGTCATATTTAAATTAGATGTTACATCTCCTGATGCACTTGCATTAGCTTTAGTTGTAATAATAATCTGAGTACTTGCCACTGATGTTACAGTAAATAGAGGACCACCTACACTTACTCCACCTACACTTGACTTGGTTAGAATAAGATTACCACCTACTGTGGCTGGTGTTGCTCCTATACTGGATGGTTTAAAGAATACAAAATCATTGGCAGCAGCATTATGTGCAGCTCCACATGAGACAGTAACCAAAGCACTACCAGCATTTGTTGTTACTTTACTTATACCTACTGAGGTAGGAGATCCAGCATTATAATTAGCAGCACCAAATCCAAGACCCGGAGCAGCATTGGATACACCTGTAAAAATAGGATAGTGTGCTGTTGCCTGACTTGCACTGGATTGAGCAGCACTGGCTGTAGTTTCCACATCTATGGCATAAGAATTAGCTCCTATAACACTAACCTGAAATACACTTGTACCTAATATTATATTACCACCGATTGTTACACCACCACTTGGCCCTGATACACTGGTAAAGAAGACATAATCTCCAGTGGATCTACCATGACCCGGAGCCGTAACAGTTACCGTAGTGGCAGATAGAGCTACGGTGAATGCAGTTGTAAGAGTAGTGGAAGAAGATACAGGAGTTATATCTGTAAACATATCCTGATCATGTTCATATAACTTCTGTGGTGTACCAAACATTGCTCTCTTCTGTGAATCATTATCTGCCCATGTAAGAAGATCACGAGCAGCTCCATCAAATGAAGCAGATACTCTTGTGGCATATCCACGTAAGTTCTCTGGTTTACCAGCTCTGAATCGTACTCTATCTACATCATACCAAGAACCCTCTTCTGCATACTGAGTGGATTCCCGTCTAATGCCGGGAGCAAAGTTCATCTTTAGAAGTTTAGAATTTGAAGAAGACATATTTACCTATCAAAGTTCTTGAGTAGTACTGCATCAATCGTTGCACTACTTCGTGCATTAAACACCAGCATATCTACATCAGCAGCACCTGTACTTAAAGTAGGTACGGAAGCTGATACAAATTGCCAAGCTGTATTATAAGCTAAAGTTCTTGATCCTGTGCCATCCTGCACAAGATATATATTTCCACCTTGTCCTACTGTACACTCAGCAGGTTTCTTTAATGTTCTATTACCTGCCAGTGTAACCAAGAAGTTATTTCCCAAGGCAAAGTTCACACTAATACATGCTGCATCTGTGACAGTTACAATCGGATTATATACTCTGGATGAAGTTGATATCACAAACGATCCATCTCGAATAGTCTTCGTACCAAGTAAGGTTACATTACCTGTGGTGGATACTCGTAGATATCGTATATCAGCCAGAGATGTATCAGGTACATTGGTAGTACATACACCTACATCCACACTGGCTGCTGTACCTAAGTTAAATCCTTTAGCATTAATGGAATGTACTGATGTACCATCACATATAACTAATCCTACAGCTCCCAATGGTATATCATATCCATCACCACTGGCTGTCTTCATCTTGACAATATCGGATGCTGTAGTATTGGCTGATACTTTATTATTAATTACATAGCTCTTGGACTTGGCAGGTATTATTAATGATATAGTATTATTAGATCCACCTACTGATCCTTTTAATTCCAAGAAAGCAGAACGAGACTGATCTTCTGATCCTTCATTCTCTGTCAGTGTTACTGTTGCCGCTGATCCAATTGATACTGTTGTGTAAGAAGCAATAGCATCATCTACCAGATCAATGACTTGATTATTCAGAATGGTTCCCCAAGTATTAGGATTCTCACCATCTGCCTGTTTAGTAAGTCGTATCCTACTAGTATAACTTGATGCCATTGTTCAACTCCTACTTAAAGTATGGATTGGTATCGTAAGGAATACTCATATCCCCACCGATTAATCCACATGATTTATTATCTGGTGTTGACACAAGCAACACCCACTTACCTTTATACTGATCTACATATAATTCTACTAATTCCTGTTCTGTATTTAATCCCCACCAAACTTTTTTTAACTTTAACCTATCAGTTAAATCTTGATGTGCAAAGTCACTATTGGAACATGGAAGACTTTTCTGATATAATCTAGCAAACATCTGAGGAGATGGTTGTTGAGCATTGGGTACATTACTTTGAGGATTACCTTTTGCTTCCGATATAAATATAAATGCCAGAGCCATAGCAATTATGACTACCACTGTCATTATTAAAATTCTCATCGTCTATACTTCCTTACGTTATTATCATTCGGCCAATTATTAATCATAGATATATTAGTTTCCTTATTAATGTCAAATAGTTTTTTAAACTGATCTATAGTCTTACAATTCTTTATAGCTATACAGATAGTCTCACAAGCAGATCGAACATCAGCCACATAGGTAACTACTTCATTGGGTATAGCTTTAGTATTATCATATACATATCTTTCCACTAACCAACTGTAAGGCTGTATAAAACTATGTGCCTTTTCTTTTGCTGTATCAATCTCCACTGTCTTTAAACCTTTATTCTTTCCGATATCATTTATTTCTACATCTGTTACTTCAAATTTCTCATTAACAACCTCGGTATCTTTATCGAAAGTAAAATAGGATTGTCCTCTTGTATGAAATTGTAAATTAGGATTTGGTTTACTTACTACATCATAGATACCAATTTTCTTTTTTTCCTCTTCAGAGAACAATGTAAATATATTTTTAGGATACCTCACACTATCTATAACAACAGATTTAGGATAGTTATAAAGATCTTTAACTGTATTATCTTTTACTAAAGCCCACATTATCTTGCCGTAGCTGGTGCAACGCCTGTACCACCAAAGGGATGAGCAGCAAAAGCCATAAATGTATAGTTACCAGCATTAGCATTAATTCCACCATCAGCAGCTCGTACTTTAAATCCATTTCCAAGAAAATCTATAGCTGTAGAGGAAACTTCTGCATCAGTATTATTTGAATATAGTCTTAATGCTGCTGGATTATATGTATTACGTGCATTGTCCAATAATATTCGTTCATCTCCTGAATCTGTTCTAGTTACCAGTATAAAACTAGGAGAGAAACCACAATAGTTTATTGGTCCTAATGCATTTCCATTACCTATATATGATCCAAATCTACTAAAGCCATCTACTTCTGCAAAAGCATATGCCGCATAAGTTCTACTGGAACCATTTACATTAACATCTGTACCCATTGTAAATGTAGTTGATGATGCAGATTTAATACGATTACTGGAACTTCCTGCTGCACTATTCTCATTTAATTTAAGATCTTCTGAAAAAGCTGTTACTCCAAATTCCCAATTATTTATTTGTCTATGATCTCCATTACTTCTTGGTAGTATAAGTACTGTTTTAGGAGTTACTCCTAATCCATGTCCTATTGTAGCATCATCAGATCCATTACCTGTATATGTTGAAATAGATATACCAGCACTTGTATCTACATAGGTTGTTGTAGTATTTATAGTTCCATCTGTATTAGATGATCCTGAATTACCTGTATTCCAAGCCCAAGCTACATAAGTAACATCTGATTTATTAACATCATTAGAACTACCCAATGCAAATCCATCTGTTTCAAATGCTGTTAATGAATTACTATCTGTAGTTTCAGCATCCTCATTATCCATTTGTATATTTTTTTGCACTCCACGAGGTGCATCAAAAACATTATGATCAGAAGTTTCACTTCTTCCTTTAATCCATACTACATCTGGTTTCATATTAGAATTACCAGTAAAAGTTCTACTTACTGTACCACCACTTCCAGTATAACCAAGAGCTTGAAAGTTAGTCGAAGAATCTGTTATGGCAGGAGCATCCAGATTATTTGAATTTAATGCATTGAATCCAGTGGGAGCACTATAACTCCATTCAGCTTGTGCAGCTCTCATTGTAAGATAATCTTCTTTATATATAGAAAAGAAAAATGTTACTGGCATATTAAGTGTAGTTGCAGGGTTTGTTCCATTTTCAGGATCACCACTTGCTTGCCATGTATTATTTTTTCCAAACCATACCTTACCAGTATCAGCATCAACAGCAATACTTATAACATCTCCTGTTGTATACGTATCACCCCAATCAGCATCTTCACTTCCTGCTGTCCATAATGATCCATTATTTTGATAACTAACACCAGATGTATATCCAGACGTTTCTCCTGCTACTGTATTATGATAATGACCATTTCTTCCAATTCGTGCTGCCTGATTTGTATTTAAAAGTCCAGACCACACACCAGCACTTCCATCATCCATATTAAATTCTGCATACCATTTTCCAGACTGCATGGCTGTACTGGCTCCAATAGGAAACTGATCGGTAGCGGCTGAAGAGTGTGTTGCGGTTCTAGCTCCGTTACTTAAAGTAATACTTAATGAAGCATTAAGATAACTCCATGTGCAATGATTATTAGTTGGTGTATCAGTAGATTGATTAGTTGTACTTAGATTGGTAGAAGTAAAATCATTATTATTACCACTTACATCATTACCTAAATCACCACTGGATGCAAAGTCTGCATAGAATCCATTATCACCATAACTTAGTCCTTCTACTTCTATTGGTTCCCATACTCCTGTTTCATTCGTCTTACCAAAGTCTGATTCGTCATAGCAGGTTCCATCAATAAAATGTACTTCAGCCATATATTGTGTACCATATTTACCTGTATTATAAGATGATCCTAGAAACTGTTTAGTAGCACTACCTACATTCATTTGAGATATTGAATCTTCAGTAGCATAATCTCCTCCTGCTTCAAATCCAACTGCTACTCCATTTAACCACATTTTATTTCTATTTGTTTCAGTTCCTTGTGTTGTATCTTTAGCAATAACAAGATGATACCATGCTCCTATATCTCTTAATACAGCAGCAGAAGTTAATTCAGTATCAACAGATGTAGTAGAGAGACTAGCATACCATTTTAACTTATCATCAGAAGTAAGAGCTATATGTTCTTCTTCTCCATTAGACTTATAAGCTGTTAGTAGAGAAAGTTTATTCTCTCCTCCATAACTTAATTCACTGGATCTCTTAAACCAAAATGATAAAGTCCACTTCTTACCATTAGTAACACTACTTGCTTGTGTTCGTTCCAGTTTAGTAGCATCTGTTCGTTCAAAGATACACGAATTATCTATTGTATATCTTTCAACAGCAGCTTCCGTAGTAGCAGCAGCCATCATCATATAATTAGAAAGTATACTCATAAATATTCCTATATATTATTATTGCTATGTCTCAGATACAACTAAATTCTTTTTAACCTACATAGTTTTTACCTGCTGTAATTGAATCAGTATATGATGTTTTATCACGATTATCATTTATAGCCCAATCTTTTCCAAGCTGTAGTTCAAGATGATCTGTATTACGAGTAACCATCTCTTTTACTTCTTCAGCGGTTTGGGTAGTTAATGCTTCGGTATCATCAGCAACCGTAGCATTTATTAAATTAACACTATCATCCATTGCAGAAAAGTGTGCATTGATTTCTTCAGTAGTAGGATTATCAACCATTAGTTTGTTCCTTTTGTTCGTTGTTTGAAAGACTTTCTATTAATACATTTGTAAATGAATCTAAAGCTACACTAATCTGATCTAATTGAAATTGAGCAGATTGGCGTTTCTCTTGTAAATCATGGATTTGTGACATCCAATATCTCTGTTGATCTGAAAGATCATTGGGATTATATTCAGTTCCATTTATTGTAATAACATTCTCATTCACTTTGTATTCTCCTTTTTCCATTGTTTAAGTTCTTCTATTTCAGCAGATAGTTCTTTAACTGCATTAATAAGATACCAAGTCAGGTGATCTGAATCGACCGCATATACTCCTGTACTTTCCTGTGTGACAACATCAGGTAAAATCTCTGCA
>VTLG01004406.1_pt1 | contig 22372 bp, 29 predicted proteins | sample 4694571 | NCBI WGS metagenome assembly VTLG01 (sample SAMN12604809, study PRJNA352737) | marine metagenome | biome: ENVO:00000447; feature: ENVO:00000209|ENVO:00000569|ENVO:01000036; material: ENVO:00002151; isolation source: viral sequences binned using virsorter ...
AGCATCACGGTTCTTAATCCATGAGAAGCCTGTAATACTAGCCGTGTTTTCTTCTAAGTTATCTTGATTAAGAGCTTTGTAATCAGTAGGAGGAGTATATTTAAACTGTCCTCCTGCATCAGCACTTAAAGTTGAAGCAGAACCTCCAAGATATATAAACTGTCCATAGTTCATAGTTACATAAGGTTGACTGTATGGACTTCCATAATACATCCACACAGCAGGAAACATATCTGCATCTGTTGTATAAGTACACGTTGCATTTGCTCCTGTACTAGGATTACCTGTAGTTCCTCCAGAACTATCAAACCAACTATTATTAACTCCAAACCAAACTTCTTTAGTTGAAGTATTAATAGCCATTTGTATACAACTTCCTGTTGCATATAAAAGGGCTGCTCTACTAAAAACTGCTGATCCTTCTGAATATATATGCGATGTAGCCCAACCACTATTATATGTTTGCATATTAACAGCATTTGCACCACTAAACCCACCATCTCCAGAAGCAAAATCTTGATTAGAACTAATTAATCCCCATGCACTAGCATTTCCTACTTCATTTACATAGGCTTCTATATATATCTTACTAGCATCTGGAAGTGGTATTGTAGATTTTGATCGTCCCCAATTTCCTGATCCTGAAGCTGTCTGAGTTGTTTGTAAATTACCAACAGATATTGAAGCATTAGATTGTGCATCATTTTGAATAGCAAAGTTTCTGGTAGGTGTACCATACATCTGATTGGAACCGTTAGTGGTATCAAGTCCACTTTCAGTAAAATCGTTATTATTACCACTAACATCATTTCCCAAATCATTTTTATCAGCAAAATTTAAATAATGACCATTCGTTCCAAAGCCACTACTTCCTCCTCCAGCAGCATTTAAAGTAGCTGCTGTTACTTCTTTAGGAATCCATCTACCTGTTGATGTATCAGTCTGACCAAAAACGGAAGGATCAAGTGCATATCCATCTACAAATATTACTTCAGCAAGATAGCCATCTCCAAACTGTGTACCATTGTAAGCATTATATTGATGCGAGTGACTAGTAGAATTTATTTCACTAACTTGGCTTGCACTTGGAGCATTAGACGTTGCCCAATTAGTAACTCGCACACCGTTCACATATAGTTTTACTAAATCAGCAGAAGCTCCTCCACTTGCAGTATCCCAAACTGCTACCAAATGTGTCCACGTTTGTGTATTCTTAAACACTTGATTAGTTTTAAATTGTCCTGCATATCCACCTCCATCAATATTTTGAAAGTGCATAGCATCAGTATTATCTGTTGCCAAAAGCCATATATAATTACTAGCATCTGCATATCCAGTTACAATACTGGCAAAGTTTCCCCCTAAAATACCACGTTTAATCCAAAGAGATTGTGTCCACGTTGTCTGCGAACCATTTGATGATGGCGTTCGTGCCAAATAATCACTACCCCCTACATCAAATCGTGCAGAGTTATCAACAGTATGACTATCTGTAAAGGGGATGAAGTTTCCTACACGTTGACCTGTGCCGTTGCCTTCATAAATAATAGGTAAAAAATTATTTGATGATTTAGTTACTGCCGGGGCCGCAAGATTGGCGGTGTTAATAGCAATTGCACTTTCTGGAGGAGTAGCTGAAAAAGCTGTATGTCCAAAATTTGCATCGACAATATCTCCATTTGTCGTTCCTCTTGCTACAAAAGTCCACGCTTGATTTGCAGGAAAAAGATTAATAGTAGTAGCGGCTGCTGTAGAATGTGTTAGTTGCACCCAAGAACCACTGTCCAGTTTGTACCAACGCACACTATAGTTATCTAAATCAAGAAGGCACCCAACTGTGTCTCCACTAGCCAGACTGTAAGGCCCACTGGCTGTTTGATCTGAAGTTACGGTGGCAGTTTCAGGTTGAACAAGATTAACACCTAACGCATCGAAAGATAGATACGCAAAGTATAAATTTTGTTGCTGATTCCAAGGTGATGGCACACTTGCACTTGTCATTAAAGACGCAATAGTGGGCTTGACTCCAAAGAAAACTGTGTCGGCTCTACTTAATGTTGCTTCACAAAAATATTTACCAGAAGATGCACCAATCGTTGCTAGACAACCTTGACTAGAACCGCTTGCTGAAAACTTTGTATTACCTTCAGATAAAGTCCCGCCAGAAAGAGTTAATGGATTCCAAGTGCAGTAGTTTCCCGTATCTGGTGCTTCATCTGCACAACGATCTGCTGAAACATTAGTTGACGTTATATTAGTAGTAGTCCAATCATTATTGTTTCCACTAACATCATTACCTAAGTCAGAAGAATCAGCAAAGTCTAACCAAAAACCAGTTGTTCCTTTTTGAGCCGTAACAAGATCAGTAGGTTCTACAGGAACCCAAACTCCATTAACATCATACTTCCCAAAATCTGAAGGAGTAGCTGCATAACCATCTAGTTGAATAGCTTCAGATAAATAACCCCCATATCTACTATTAGCTCCTACACTTGGATGTTGCCTGTTACCAATAGAATGTAGATTAGTATTGTTCCAATACAGTGCGTCAGAATTTAAAGTAATTGTATTACCAGCAGTATTAGTTATAAGCTCACCATTTATCCACATTAAGGCTCTTTGAGATACAACAGTATTCGTTGAATCTCTTACAAATAATATATGATACCATGCACTAGGATCACGCAGAACTCTTGTAGATTGAGAATAAGTGTATCCTGCTCCCATCCACTCTGGAATATTACTACTTCTTATAATGAACATATCTTCATTACCTGAACCAGAAGGAGCAGCATTCCATAATGTTTGGTCAGCACTTAGGGTTGCCATTTTTATCCAACAGGACAAAGAGAATGTTTTTCTATTACCAGCACTACTAGGAGTTCGTGTTAGGTAAGAGTTTCCTCTATCAAACCATATTGATCCTTTAGGAACCCAAACAGGCTCAAGACCTCCTCCAGTACTAGTAGTTAAACTAAAAGGTTTTTGTATAAACATTATTAAGAATCTCTAAAATCTGTTTTCATTTCTGCATCAATGTTAGTTACACATAAGTCTCCTGCAACTGTACGAACATTATAAGATATAATATCTACAGCATTAGCAGTTGTTGTAGCAGTAGGAGCCGTTCCTCCACTAAAGTTCCAACAACTTACATAAGAAAGAGTACGGCTTCCACTTCCATCTTGGTATACGTAAATCAAACCACTTTGTCCCGGTTGGCCTTTAACTGGAAAACCTAAAATACCATTACCAGTAAGAGTGACAAAGAAACTATTACTTTCATTCATAGAAAGAATAATACTAGCAGCATAAGCAACACTATAAGGAACAGCATACGCACGACCTGACGAAACTTTAATGGAGCTATTAGATTCGATAAGACTCGTATGTGTTTTTGCACCTGTTATTGTTTGACTTGTTGAAAGTTGATCATACCGTAGATCAGCTAATGAAGTATCAGGGATATTAGTAGCACATACTCCTATAGCTCTGGTAGCAATTTCACCTGTAGCTAAATTTACAGATGTACCGTTAGAATAGATTTTAGTAGCAATACCTTGAGTAACAGCGGTTCCACTATCTCCTCCTCCTGTAACTTTAAACGTGCAGGAAAAAGCACCAGAACTACTATTAATAATTGTATATTCTCTACTCGCCGCTGGAACTTCTAAAGATTTAGCAGAAGTAAGAGTTCCTTTTAATTCTATTATTTTATTTCGTCCACGGCTAACTGCACCATCTTCAACACTTAAAATAATAGGTCCATCTACAGCTACATCTATAGAAGTATAACCAGCTATTGCTTGGTCAGCTATTGAAAATACTTCAGAGTTAAGTACTTGACCCCACGTATTAGCATTTGCTCCTGTAGCCTGTTTGTTCATTTTTATTCGACTTGTATAGGCCATTAGTTTGCTCCATCAATTAATGTGTCAGCCCCACCAGCCGGGGAATTAGGTTTAGACATATCATCCCTACGATTCCGTCTAGCTTCGTTGACGATTGTAATAATCTCTCTCTGGTATTGTTGATCCCAAATCTGGATCGCTGATGTGTTTTTATTAAAATAACATGCCTCTATCATACTAGCATAAAACAAGGCATTCTCACAAAAAGTTGTGTAGTAATTTGTTTCGTTTCCTACACTTAAAGTAGAAGGTTGAACTATTATTTCTATTTCTGTACTAAATGCAGAAACAGGTGCAGGAGCCATAAGAATTTGATCCTGCATAAAATGAGAATAATATTTAGGCATTCCTACTGAACTTCTTACAGGCCAGTAATCTTCTAGATATTCTTTAGTTCGCACTAATAAACTTATACGTGTATTAGGACCAACTACTCTACCATTATCCATAGTGGTAGTAGCAGAAGTTAGATAGTTAACATTTTTTACAATCAAGTTAGTAGAAGGAATAGCTAGGAAAGCTTCTCCTTTGGTAAATATACTGGTAAAATATTGGGTAAGTCCATGAGTATCCATCTCACGAGTAAGACGTAATTCAGCCCTACGAATAAAATCAGGAACAGCCGATTCAAACTCACTACTATTATCTTCCATAGTGTCTATAATTTGTTGTACTAGACTACTATATGTTATCGCTGCCATATTAAGCTGCCTTCCCTAATTCTCGTGTCCACGTTTCAGTAGTGGCTCCTCCTGTTTCTTTTGTCCACGCCCATAAAGGATATTGTTCTGGATTTACATGCCACATAGCTTGAACACCTGTAGGATATACATTAGCTGGTGCATCTATACTAAATGTGCCTGTAGCAAAAGTTGCTTCTAATCCTGTTAATGTTACTCCTGCTTTAGCTATTGCAGTAACATTTCCTAAAGCAAAATTAGATTGGACTCCTGTTAAGGTAACTGCATTATCACCTGTAATTTGAAGCTCACCTACAGCAAACGTGGCTTGTTGTCCAGTAGGTACAACTTGAGCTTCACCTTTGAACAACATAATTCCATGATCAAAGTTAGCTTGTAATTGATTACCTAAATGAGTTAAAGTTACATCTGCTGCTGCACTAGCTACAGCATTACCTAATGCAAATGTAGATTGAACTCCTGTTAATGTAAAGTTAGCTTTACCTGAAAATGTAAATGTACCTAAAGAAAATGTAGATTGTTGTCCTGTCGGTATTACATTAGCTTCAGCTTTAACAACAACTGTCCCTAAAGCAAAAGTAGCTCCTACACCTGTAAGTGTAAAACTAACTGGTGAACTACCGTGTCCATAACTTAGCTCACCATATTCATTATAACCGTAACCAATCCATCCCATAAGATAAAACCTTTATGGATATAATTAAGCTAGTCGAACAATAGATGTGGTTGCTCCTGCTGATGGCATAGTAATTACAAAGTCACCTGCCGTAGCTGTTTTAGTTCCACCAAAATCAATTACTGCTATAGTACGGTTAGCGGTAGAAGTTGAGGTGTTATATATTAAACAACCAGCAGCAGCAAAGGTAGCTGATGCCCAAGTCTGATTAGCAAATTGCATGTATGCAACACTACCAGCAGTAGATACACTGAGAACTGTACAGACATTACCACCTGTTGTATAGTTTGTAGTTGTACCTCCTGAAATCTCACCTGTTGTTTTATAAACAGAAGTACCATTACTTAATGAAGTACCACTAGCAAATAGAGCAATTTTAAATCCTGCATATCCAGGAGCAATACTAGGAACACTCCCTTTCATTGCAAGTTCTTTCCACCTAATTGCAATTCCTGACGAAATAGCCATTTTTATTTTTCCTTCTTTATCTAACTTGATGTAAACATAGTAACACTAGTTTGAATAGCAGTTGTCATACTAGGGGTCCATGTTGCATTACCTACTGTTGCTAGGGGTTCGTCTGGCCTAGCGTCCTTTAATACAATAAATCCTGAAATACGTGGGGATTTATTTTGAGGATGGCTCTTAATAGTAAATTGTCCATCCCCTTCTCCCGGTCCTACTACCCACCCGGTATCTTCTACAATTCTATCTCTATAACGAAATCTAAATCCACTCTTATCAGAGATAAAATAAGATTTAATTTCTCCTCCTGACCCACTACCAGCCATAAGGCTATACTCTAAAAGCAGGTCGGAGGATAAATCCTGCTCGTTCTCTATCAGCTAACATAGCATTCTTAAAAATTTCATCGTAAGCTGCTTTAAGTAGAGCAATACGAGCATCAGGTACACCGGGACGTTTAAGAGACATCTTATATGCTAATCCTGCAACAAGGGCTGGAAGCATAAAAGTAGGTACATCAGCGTTAATAGTAGCACTGTTATTATCTTCAGTATACCCAAAATACCAATACCTTATATCATATGATTTTCCTGCTTCAGGAATAGGCCAGTAGTACATTACTGGTCCTGTACGTTCATGTTTAATTGCATATTGAATTGGCTTACCTGTTGTATACTTTGTAGGAAGTTTTTCATATTCTTCCATAGTTATACGGCTCATTTCAATATCTGTTTCATTATCACGAGAAGTAGCAATTAAAACATCAATAGCTTTTGTATTTAAAACTTCATAATTCTTTCTAAATGTTAAAGCTAAGTTATCATTTAAAGTTTGATTAGAAGATAATACTAAATTATTTTGATCTGTAACTGTAGAAACAGTAGGACTAGTACCAATTACACCATTAATATCATTAGTAAAAGTAAGTGTAACATTATCAGCAAGAGTTTGAATAGCACTTAAAGTAACCGTTCCAGCCCCACTAGTTATATTTGAACTACTAACAGTAGGACCAATTCCCGTAGTTCCACTTATTCCTGTGCCAGAAACTACCATATTATTAACAATAGTTCCACTTACACCATCTACTGTTATTTCCGTTCCAGTTTGAGTTCCATTAACAACAGCACTAGCGGTAGTTTCAGATGCAGTAATGAACATATCTTTATAAATCAAACCTGAATTACTATCTATAACTACATTAGCAGAATTAGTAACATTCCCGTTTACATTTGCTGTAGCTAAAGGTGAAGGAACAAAACTATCAAGATCAGTTTTCCACAGAGAATAACCCTGCGTCTGCCACTCTCGTAGTAGTAAGTCAATAGTACGTCTAGCTTGACGAGGTTCATCACCAAGAATAGCTTCACCACCAATTTGTAGTAAAGCTTCCTCTACAATCTCATCTAAGTTGAGGTTAAAATTTGTGGTTCCTGATAAAGCCATAGCACTTTAGAACGCTGTCATAAATAATTGGCAAGAAGTATCTACCGAACAATAGACTCCATTCTTGAAATAAATTCCTGTATTTCCCGAATAAGTTTGTGTAATCTTATTACTATCCGTTCCTATTGATGATAAGAAATCAATGTTTATAATTTTAGTATTTACTGCTCCACTATCTGCTAAGTCATAAAACCTTACACCTGCATTATCAGCTGCACTTTTATTAATAATAGTAAAACCAGCGATACGAGTAGAATTAGTAGTAACAGTTCCAGTAGCAGATACCGTATACGGCGTAAGATTAAGGCTACCTGTCATGATATTAAATCCTCTTTAATGTTAGTATACCATATAGTTAGAGGTATATAAAAAAGGTGACGGAAAAGATTTAAAAGCGATATAAACCTCTCCCGTCACAACATAGTTTAAAATGGTTTAGCGTTTATTATTAAACGTCAGCACCAAACCACTGTCTCCAATCAGACCAACCAAAGCTATAACGCTCACGAGCTTTATAACGCAAGTTCCCTGTGTCAAAATCAGGCTCCATCTTGGTAGCAAGAGGCATACGAACAAACATCTTTGTACCATTGGGAACATCTGTTTTAATAAACCACTTGGAAGCATTCGTGAAACGTCTGTTCACAAAGAATCCTTGTGGGAACAAGCCCATATTTTGGATTGGGTTAAGATCGTTAGGAGCATAATGACCCGTAGGATACGCAACCGTACCATGTGGCAAGCCAGCGGAATTAAGAAGCTGATCCGTTTCCATTGCCAATTCCGGTGGAATATGAACAGAGAGAGCAGATGCAGCAACCATGATACCACGGTCATCCTTGATCTTAGAAATATTGGTAATAGCTGTTTCTAAAGTAGTCATAGAAATAGCAGCAGTTCCAATTTTGTTACTTTGATTGCCATCACCAATAGTTGGGTGTGAATCTGAAATTAGAGATACACCGTCACCACCAAGGTAAGAAGCAGAAAAAGCATTGTTGTAAGTATTAGCGGCTTTGACCTGCTTGGTGGAACCCATAGCACGAGCAAGACCTTTTGCACGAACCTTGGCAAAGGTATCGTACAGGTTATCTTCCATTGCTTCTTCAGTAACAGCAAAGGCAAGAGCTACAGTCTCATGCGTATAGCGTGAGGCATAGCTTTCCTGTGCGGAGTCGTATTGAACGGCAGCACCTTCAGCTTTTGTTGGTGCTTCACCGAACATAGTAAAAAGAACTTCTTCTTCAAATGCCTTGTCGGAATTTTCTATTTCATACAGCGGAGCCAACTCATCGTCAACCATACCATACTCAAGACCGAAAATAGCATTTAGACCCGGAAGGAGTTCTTTCGCAATATCAGCGCGATTAATAGCCATCTTTCATTCCTCCTAATTAAACCGGGCCTACAACACAAGCCACAACCGACTGATGTGCGTCTACATGACGTACAATACGGGCTTCGACTTTTGTGTAAGCATCACCCCAAGTATTACCGGGGGTATCCCATAGAGCTACGGGCCTAACCATTGCAGTTCCAGTAGTGACAGAGCCGACTTTAATACCAAAGCCTGACTGACCTGTTACTGTGCTGCCGCTGCCAAGGGTTACGTTAAAGTTATTTAACAAATCCCCAACAGTAAGTGAAGCGTCTGCTTGGACGATATAAGTCGTAGCAGGATCATCATTGACAAGAGCATATGTATAGCCATCATCAGATGAAACACTAGAATTAATATAACGTGACCAAATAGGTTGCTTCGATGTTTTATCTACATACCGAATACCTTCAAGAACACCAATGGCAAAATCAGTAGTAGTCGTGATAGGAGTAACATACCCACCTGTTCCAATCTTCATCAGATCGCCAGAGAACATAGCAAGATTCGTTCCTTGAGCTACCTGATAACGGCTGTTACCAGTTGAGTTAGCACCACTACCACGTTTACGAGATGGGTGAAACCCATTCAAAGCTGATGTAGAACTCATTTTATTTCTCCATTTCTACATATAGTGGTCTAGTGAAAAGAGAAACAGATTACAAAAAGTTAACTATCTGCGAATTTTGTAGGCCGACCACCTACCGTTGTTTGTGAACTACTATTATTACTTATAGGCATTCTACGATCTTGCATGGACATTAACCGTTGATCAATAGCATCGTTCATTTCACGGTTCCGTTGTACCGCAGCTTCATTCCTTGCATCAAAAATATGTGTAGGAATTTTAGCTAGTGCAACATCACCACGAACAATACAATTATCAAAACGATCACCTGCTTGACTATACCCATAACCTTTAGTCATTTCGGGAACTTCATCGGCAGTTACGAACTCCCATCCCTCGTTAATTTTTTGACCAACAGCTTTATAATCTTCTTTGCCATTTAAATAAATACGTTGCCATCCTAATTTTAGACCCTGTTCTTCAAACACATCCTCTACACTTTTAGGAATGGTTAGCCAAGAATCTGTTTCCAGATATTCACGTTGATTATTCTCACGAGCCTCAAGATCACGGCTACTAGTCTTTGTTGTTCCTTTTACTGTCGCTTGTGGTTTAACTTCTGTAGTTGTTTCCATTTCGTGTGGTTCCTTTTATACGAGTATTACTGAGTTATTTATTACCAATTACTGAATAGCCATCACCAACTTTGTCAACTTTGGCTTTCTCAGCTGCGTAAGTGTCAAGAGGTATACCCCATTTTTTTGCAAGGCTAACATCTTTAGAAGAAAGTTTTACCTTACGTTTATTTGAGGGAGAGGATTTTCTCGATGATCCTGCAACCTGTTGAGGCGGTTTTTGCGTGTTATCCGCTGCACGAAACTTATTCGGAAGTTCTTTCCTTAATCTGATATCTACCTCTTCGTAAAAATCAGAACTAGAAGGATCGTATCCCTCCGTTTTTAACTGTTGATCTATCGCTAAAGCTACAGCAGTAGTGACTTCATCCTTACCAAACCAATCATTCTTATTGGCCCATTCAACGGCACGAGGATCGTACTGTTGTTGTTGTGGTTCAGGAGTGTAACCCTGTGCTTCCTGATAATCTTTTGTTTTATCTGTATCAACCTGTGTCTGAATATTTTCCAGTTGTTTCTTTCTTGCTGATACAAACTTCAAATCCGTTTTAGCATCCTGCAAAATATTCTGTGACTCTAAGAGTTTTTCTTTATCTCCTTCATCATAGGCAGAAAGGTATGCATTTTCAGCTAACTTAATTCGTTCCTGTAACGCTGCTTCTTTAGAACCTAAAGAGTCAACTTCCATTGTTTGTTTGGAAGATTGAGAGTTTAGAAGTTCTGCTCTTAGTTTACTTAATTCAGCATTTTGTTGAGCTATAACTTCTTCACGCTCTTTGCGTTGAGTAACGAGTTGTCGGATTCTTTTCTCCGCACCCTTTGTTTGAATACCATCAAGTTCTTCGATAGTATTTTCTTGTTGAGGTTCTTCAATAACTTCTTCCTCAACTTCTGCTTCCACAGTTTCATGAGTAAGAGGAACCTCATCTGGTTCTTCTACTTCAAAATCTTGTTGTGGTTCTTCTTTCTTTTCGACGTTTGATCTCTTACGATAGGCTTCTACGTCCATTTCAGCCCATTCGTTGTTCGTTGCTTCGCTCATTTGTACTGTTCCTTTACGTAGGCTGGTCTACGATTACGCAGCTTCAGTTGTTAAATTAAACATTGTGTCTAAATATCTTGGATCATCAACTTTCATAATAATTTGATCATCAAACAATAATATCAGACGTACACCCTTATATACAAATTTATGTCCTACATGTCTACCGTATGCTACAAAGTCATCTTTATCACACCATTGACCATTAGGAAACTTATTGGCATCTTTATAGGCAGTTCCACCTACAGCTAGTACACGGCCCACAGTTGTTAAATACTTAACATCATCCTTGAACTGATCAGGAAGAATAATCCCTCCTTTGGTTTCAGTACGAATAGATACAGGACGTACTAGGACATGATATCCCGGAAGTTCTGGTAGTGGATTAGGATCAGCTACACTATCATCACTAATCCAATCATCGTTTTTAATAGCACCGCTAAGTTTTGCATGTTGCATTTAAATCTTACTCCTCATTTGGATCACTAAACTGGTTAGCTATATCTTGAAGAATGGTTTTTGCTTTTTCCATTCCCTGAAGAATACCTACCATATGTTTGTAGTCATCATAAGAGGCACAAGCTCCTGATGCAAGATTTAATTTTACTTCTTCTATTTCCTTTTCAATTTGATTGTTAAAGTAATATGTGTCAATAAATTTACTGTCAGGAAGTACGTTCATTTAACCCTTCTTTTTTAATGGGCTATTCTTAGGCTTGCTTGCTTTTTGGCCGGGATGGATATGCCACTTGGAACTACGTCCTCGTCCTGCACCAGCCCACTTCCCAACACCTTTTTTACCACTATCTTTTAAAGCCATTATCTTATCTCCGCACCATGTCCACGTTGAGCAATACCACCACTGGACATCTTTTTAATAGAACCGCCTTTTTTGACGTTAATACGTCCACCTCCACGAGGCTTCTTAGCTTTACTACCAAACTTACCGTAAGACTCATCACGGCTGGCAGCAAGTTGCTTTTTAGTACGCTTCTTTTTTTTACGCATAGCAATGGATTCATCTTCACGAGCTTTGTAACCTTGCTCTTTCTTCCCGACTTTTCCACCTTTCTTCATCATTTTCTTTCGATCAGCTTCCGAATACGTACCTGATCGCTTCATTTCCGCAGGGGAAAGCCCCACTCTACTCATACCTGGCATGGTTTTTCTCCTTTTTGCATTACCTAAGTTTGGTGTTAGTTCTTTTGATATATTTGCTCTGGATATCATTCAAAACTTTTCCTAGTTTTGTTATAATGTTTTTTCCAATCGTTAATAAAATCTCCAATAGTAGCCTTTTTTCCTCTTTTTGTAGTTACAGGTAACATATTTCTAAGGATAGCTCGTTTTCTATCTGAACTTTTTATATCAGAAATTTTTCTATTTTTAAATCTACTAATTTCATTATATCCACTTACACCTTGTTGATGTCCTAAATAAACATCAGCCATAGTAACTGGTCCTTCTATATCAAGGCCTTTTTTAATACGTTCTATATGTAGAGGCATAATTCTATATTGTACTTTGTCACTAAAAATATCTTCTTTTGTAGGATCAAATCCATAATCTTTAGCGGTAGATTCTGAAAATTGAAATCTACCTTTATGTTTACCTTTTCCTTTTGATGATACAGCTTTAGGATTATTAGTAGATTCTAATTGAGAAAAAGTTTTTATATCAAGATTATCTTTATCATAAATTACTTTTTTATTTAAAGGTTTTTTAGGAGAAACGGATGTTTCTGGTAAATCATCAATAGGTACTTCTACTTTTCTTTCCATAGCAGGAGGACTAGTTCTTATCTGATCTATAACTTCTGCTGATACATCTTCTTGCACTACAGGTTCCTTTTTAAATGCGTCAGGATTTTCTTTCTTCCATGCTTCAAAAGCTTCAGGAGTGCTTCTTTTTCGTAACTCCATAGCAAAACGATCTGTTATAGTATCTTCAGGAATTTTTTCTAATTCTTCAACTTCTACTTCTCCTATAGTAGGAGCTTCATATCCTTCCATTGGACCAATACTAGTTGTACCTAAATAATCTTCAGTATCTATTGATGTAGCTTTCCCTAAATCTGTAGGTCTTTGAGATGTAGTTCTTCCTAAATCTGTAGGTCTTTGAGGTAATGTAAGAGCAGGTTGAGGAAGCATTGTTGTTAAAGGTGTACCTTTTTGTAAATCTAAACCAGAAGCTTCAGGTTCAGGAGAATCAAAGTATGATCCAAGTTGATTTATTAAATCCATTATACTAACACCTAGCTGATTAGCATAATCTCCAATCATACCAAAAACTGTACCACCTTGATTAAAAGTTTCAGGACGTAAAGTAACTTCTTCTTTTAATTTCTCTACTGTAGCTCCTGTTTCTTTCATTAAGAGTTTTATCATCTCAATAAGAAACTTATCATCTCTATCAGCTGTTTTACTTTCAGCTACAATTTCTCTATCTCTAGCCACTCCTTTAATTTTAGCAAGTTTTTCTGCTGCATCTACTTCAACCTTATCTTTTTCAAGATCAAGTTTTTCTTCCTGTATGGCTATATTAGCAGCTTTCTGTGCTGCATCAATTTTAACTTTTTCTCTTTCAAGTTCTAACTGTTGACGTTGTAGTTCCAAAGTCATACGTTCTAAATCTTGAACACTACCTTGTTCAGCCATACGTTGATTATTTTGTAAGATTTCTTGTGCAGCCCCTTGAGTAATCTTACTGATAGCTTCATCAGTTTTTACACCTGCCTGTTCTACACCCTGAGTTAACATTCCACTCATCTGTTCTTCATATTGCATAATCATATGCTCACGAATATTTGCTTGCAGAATAGGAACTAAAGCTTGCATAACTGGATTTTGACCAAGTGTAGGATCAGCGATAAAAGATTGCTTTACCATAATATGTGCTTGATGGTCCTGTCCGGGAAATGCTTTAATAGGTAATCCCTGTGAAGCTGCATTAATATCAGAGATAGGATCACGAGGTTCAGCCTTCTGTTCAGGAATAAGGAATTGATCTGGATTCTCAATACCAGCTGCATCTAACATTACCCTGTTAATCTCTCTTAGGTTATACATACCTTGCGGAGCCTGTTGAGCCATCTGCATAACCGTTTGAGCCATAGCTAAACGATGGGATGATGAAGGTACATTAGGATCAGAAACAGGTATAATATCAATTCTGCCATCAAAATCACTCCTAAAAATTTGTCCTTCTATATTTGGTATATCATAAGGATATTCATCAGGAAGAAAATCATGGTTGATACGAGCAAGAATACGGAGTTCTTGCCGTTGACTGTAATGTAATCGTTTATGAATAGCACTAAAGAACTTCGTAGATGCCTCTAGAAGGGCCAAGGTTGTCCCTACAGGGCCATAGTTAGTAGCATCTGATATAACTTGCTCTGTAGCATCAGCAAACTTCTGTCCTGCTGTTGTAACAAATTGAAGCATCTGCATAAGAGTTTGAGAAGGTTCCTTGTAGGGCAGGGGAATAATAGACTTAGTTAAGTCAATTCCTGTAGCTTCTACCTCTTTAAATTCGCCGGGAGCGATAGCATCGTTACTCCCTACAATACGAACACCACGAGCTTTAAATCCACCGGGGAGTGTAGCAAACTGTCCTGCGTCTACAAGGTTTCTTACAGCCGCCGTTGCGGTAGCTGTTAGGTTTCCAAGAAAATGAATAAACCCTAAACCATAAAATCCAAATCCTGGAACAAAACGATAGTGGGTAAACCAATGAAGTTTTTCTTTACGTGGGTCATCTTCACTCCAGTTTCTCCGAATACAAAGTATTTTACGACTATGTTCATCTACAGATACAACATAAGGTAAAGCTACCGTCATTGCATTCTCATCATCATCTATTTCTTCTTCAATCTCTAGATAACAATGTTGTTCAAGAATGGTATATTGAGGCTCATCATCATAGTTAGGAGAGATACCAAGTATCATATCCATCTTAGATTTAATAGGTGTTGGTTCTACAGGGGTAGCATCTGGTAATCCATCATCATAATGACTTAATGAATACATCCCTGCTTCAATTTCTCGTTTAAGATCATTAGGAGAACGATATACCATATGTGTATATCTTTCTGCATTCTGAAGATCAGAAGCAAAGTTAGAAACATAGAACTGATCAATAGGCACGAACTCACTCATAGGCCGTTCCAGTGCCATATCGAAATAGGTTTTCTTGAAAGCAGAACCAAATACAGGAAGATTAAAAAGCATTCGTTCCAGTTCACTGAAATATTCAGGCATCTGATCCGTTAGCTGGTAGTTCATAAAGTTCATGACACGGTTAGCCTGACGATCTTTCTCAATCGTAGGATTACCTAGTATCTGTGTTTTTACTGGACCTTTAGAAGGAAACAATTCTTGAGTAGCTTTAGATTGAAATTTAACAGCAGATTCAATTAACAAAGGATGAACAGCTGTACATGCACCTTCAAATGGTTCGCTGGTTTCCCGTAGTTTTAAACCAAGAAGATCAAATCCTTTTTCAAAAGTAGCTTCCCACTCTCCTCGACTCTCTTTATCGGCTTCAAATCCTTCTATAACTTTTGTAGCAATATCATCTAATTCTTCTTCATCAAGTTTATCTACCAGATTTTCATTATGATTGTAGGTCATATCTTCGACCATATCCATAATCATATCTAACCCTGATTCTTCATCAGGTAGAATTATTTCAATTTCGGATTCTTCCATAACCATACCTTGACCACCATTAGTAAGATAAGGGTTACGTTCTACATTGCTACTTTCAGCCATAAGTTGTTACTCTATTCAAAGTCTATACTAAGTTGCTTTTCTTGTGGAGGTGTATGACAGTCACAATCACACGTTTCAGGATCACATTCGCAACCTACCCTACCGCATTTTCGACATATACCCAAATCTTCTTTTCTTTGGTAATCATCCATAACATCATCCTCCAATGGTCCTAAGTATATACTCATTAACCTTTCCTTATTTTCTTAAAAGTTTTAGCAAGATTGGCTTGACGGCGTGTAGTAGGATTAGAACTTTTAGCAGCTTTGTTAAGTTGTGCTGAACTAATTTTTTTACCTTTCTTTACGCCAAGTTTTTTACGCAAAGCACCGGGACGTTTAACAGCCCCTTGAATCCAGTTCTTACCACTAGATTTCTTTTTCTTAGAAGTAGAACCACCTTTTTTATATTCTACTTTTGGCATATCATTAACTCCTTGATACAGCACCGCCACCTTTAAAGGCTGCTCCCATACCTCTTAGTTTTTTAGAAGGTTTCTTTTTATTTACATCTTTTGTAAACTCAGTAAAATTAAATCCTTTATCTCGCTTACGTCTTTTTGTTCTATTTCCAATATCAGAAACTTTTTTATCCATTTCTCTAGAAGTATCTAAAGCTATAGAATCAGGCATAATACTTTTTAAAGCATCTTGGATTCCACGACTTATAGTATTAAGTGTTCCACTACCTTCAACTACTGCTGCTTTCTTTCTAACCTTTTTTATATCTTTTCTTTTTTTATCTTCTTCTTTTCTATTTTTATTAGCCTTCTTCATAAAAGACATATCATCAGGCTTATTCCTATAAGCTCTGCGTCTTTCTTCTTTAGACTTATCTAACTTTTTTTTCATTTTAGCTCTTTTACGTTGAGCTTCAATAGTGCCTCGTGTAGCCATTTTTAAATCCTCCAATAACCAACCCGTTTGGGTTTATGATAATTTTCTTCAATCTCATGTATCTGAAAGGCATCTAATGGATGATCAACTTTCCATGCATCTTTCATATACAAAATCGCCATTACCATTGCATCCACTTGGTCATCATAGGTTGCATGAGGAAAGGCGGCAGCTTCATTAATTAAATCCTGTGCAAAAGGTTTATTAGGAACCCAAACTCTTCCAGCTTCAAGTATTGGTGTGGAGGCATTAGCTCTAGTAACCTTATCTCTATCAGGGTTATATTCAAGAATAGGCAAGCCAGCCCTCCGCATATCCTGAATGAGAGACTGACCTGACGCTTTCTTTTCAATTATTATAACATCTGGTTCATAACTATCATACATCTCTTGTGCAGTACTACGCAACTCTGGATACTCTAATCTTTCTCTCATATTACTTAATAGTATTAAATTGGACACCATAACTTCGGTTCCGTAGCTATCTGTCATAACTCTATTAAATATTCCCCAAGTTTGAATAACAGAATAATCAGCAGTAGTCTTAGCAGAAAATGCTGTATCACAGGTCTGGATAATAAAATCGCAATCAGGAGGATCATCACTGTATTCCCAAATCTGAAACCAATCTTTCTTTAGAATACCACCTTCATCAGGTGTTGGGTCTTGCATATAAAGAGATTGCCAGTATTTACTACCGTTTTGAGAACGTATCTCAATCTCATCTTTCTTCAACAATTCATTAGGTTTCCATTCAGGAAAGTAAGAAGAACCTACAGGAAGCCCTAAGATATCAGAAGATTCGTCATCAAGCCATGCTGGTATCTTAATAACTTCCCATTCATCAATTTCTATTTGATCTTCTTTATCATCAAAAATTGTTTCTTTCTTTCTTTCCTTTTCTGTTTCTAAAAGCCAGCCGCAGATATCATCTTCATGGTATCGTGTATTTATGATTACGACACTACCATTCGGCATTAAACGTGTCCGTAGACCAGCAGGATACCATTCCTTGATATATCTGCGACCAGCTTCAGAGAATGCATCTTCTTCTGACATAACATCATCAAGAAGTGCAACATGACAACCACGACCAGCAATCTGAGAACGTACACCAGCTGCTATATACACACCATTCTGATTAGTCTGCCATTTACCAGCAGCCCGTACATCAGAACGTAGAGTTGTTTCGGGAAAGATTTCTTTATACAGGTCTGTATTTACAATATCCCTGACCGACCTACCAAAGTCAGAGGCAAGTTGATCAGAGTGAGATACAGATAGAATCTCGTGATTAGCATGGTTTCCCATATACCATGCAGGAAACATCTTGGAACAGATAACAGACTTGGAACTACGGGGAGGAAGGAACACCATCAATCTCTTAAGTTCTCCTTCTTCAACCTTCTGTAGTTTATCAGCCAGAACTTCGATATGTTTCCCCATCTTAAAGTCTGCAATAAGATAGGGAACCATAAGTTTAATAAAGGTAAGAAAGTTAGTACGAGCTTTAATGATAGCTTGTGCAAAAAGCTTATCACGTAATTCTATATGCTTGTCTTTCATTTATTTATATTTTTCCCCCATGAGTATAACCCATAGGATTTTTCTTTTCAGGATCAAAGAGGGGAATAAATTGTTCAGAAGGATCAGTTAACATTATATTTTGTCCAGATTCCCTAGTCGTAAAAGCATCAAAACCTAATCCTTTAAGATATCTTCTCTTATCTTCTATTTCCATCCAATGTCCATGCTTTATATCATTTAAAAAATTTGGATGCTTCATCCTTTCTATTCTTTCTCTTACGTTATCTGACATTGACTTTTGCATCATTTTATTATGTTCTAGTTGTTCTTCAAGTTGTTCTTTAGAAGCCTTGATGGTTCCATCTGCATATCTATATGCTTCTTTTAATTCTTTCATCGTTACTGCCCTTGGTCCATCAGGCTTTAACCATTTTTCTAATCTTCCTACTTCTTCCTCAATTAAATTATTTTTTAACATCTCTATATGTTCAGGATTATTATGATCAAATACATTTTTAGCTCTAACCATACCGGGAATTGTTCTTGCTCCTTCTTTAAAAACTTGCTCACCTTTACTTAGTTTTTCCTCAGTTGCTTCTAGACTTGTTGGATATGGTGTGGGATGCCATCTTTGCATTTGTTCTCTATCAGTTCCAGTAGATAAGAATCCTTTTGTAGTTGCAAATTGTTTTCCTTTATCATCTTTAAAGCGTGAGTCAGTATGAAATTCCTCAAACGGTTCAGGAGAACTCGTAGCATGATATACTAAACGAGGTAATCCTTTTTTATCAACTACTGTTCTTAATTTTTTTGGATTAGGAGCTTTTTTAATTTGTTCTTTTGCAAACTGTCGTAAACCTGTATCATCCGTTAACGGACCTGCTCCACCATGAGGTTGATCAGGTAAAACAATTTCTAAAACCTTATTCACAAGGTCCATATTTTCTTCTGCAATTCTCTCTGTTATACCTTTAAATTCTTCTTCAGAAGGTGTTAACCGCATTAACGTATCTATAATACGTAAAGCAGGATGGGCTTTCTTTAATAAAGTTGGTAATCCCTTTTTAGGTGGTTTTTTATCAGCCATTTTACGCTTCTTCGCTATTCTTTATTTTACAAATATAATCTACTGATTTCCACGGACTATTACCATCTACAGGAAAATTAACATACCATTCCTTTGATTTGTTACAAGTCTCTTCGCTTTTATAAGATTGAATATTTTGCGATACACAAGCTAAATGACTACATACAGATAAGATTAGTACCCATTGAATAGCCATCAGTCTATTTTAGGAGTATGCTTTGGACGTTTTTTCTTTCCTCCTCCTAAATAGTTTGGCACTTTATTTTTTACCTCCGTCAACCACTTTAAGCCCAATAGCATCCGCAAGGTTTTCAATATCTTTTTCAATTTTATCTTCAGTATCCGAATCAGAGAAGTGAGACAATTTAACCCTTTGTTCAGACTTGTCAATAAACATTCCCAAATGCCTCGCAATGGTTTCCATACTACGGTTTGCATTTGTGAAATCATTTTCTGACATAGCGTTTTCGTATACGCTTGACACTTTTTCCAAAACTTTATCAGCATTCCACGCCATCCTTCTCAATGCCTCCTCTCTGAGGTTTTCTAATCGTTTCTTAATCTTCTTATTCGTGTGTAGTGTAGCCCAAGCTCTTTGCCTTGTCTTAGAGTCACTCTTTCCTGGAGCATACCCGGCAGTTTTATAAGCATGAACTATATCACCTGTAGCCATATATTCCATACAAAACTTCTCCTGCCGTGGAGATAACCCTCCAACCAGTTGAGAGCGTGTAAAAAGCTTGAGCCTTTGCGGTGGATTTTCTAGCATCTTCTGTTGTTTCAATCTATAAGTTTCATCAGGTTGATCTGCTTTAGAATAATCCTTTTTCCGCAAAGACTTCTGCCCCGGAGTACGGAATAACCTTCTTCTTAGTTCTTTCCGCATCTCCTGTAAATCCCGACCAGCGGAATTAAATTTGCGTTCATTACATAACTGTTTTATTGTATCACGTAATTTTTCAGTAGACCATTCTCCATAAATAATATGTACATCCCTATCAAGGTCTGTAGTATAATCTTGATCAGTCACTCCATCTGTTAACATTTCCATCTTTTTCTAGCCTGACGTAATCTGCTATTAGGATTCTTTGCTGCTTTAGGAAACTTTTTCATTTGTCCTGCACTTCTAGCACAATAGCTTTTACGTCTTGAGGCACGTTTACCTGTTGGTTTACTCTCTGTAACAGCGGTCTTTAACTTACTTCCGGGATTATCCCTTCTATATTTTGCCACACCTTTAGCTGTCATACCAGCACCAGATTTAGTGGGGCGTTTATGCCCTCCACCAATCGTATGCCCTTTCATAGTTCCTTTACGTTTAGCCACGATTACCTCTTTTTTGTTTTCTTCCAACTAATTCTAGCTGGTCCTTTCTTTTTACGGGATGCAGTACTACATTGAGCTTTAGTGGGCCTACAGGCAGGGTAAGGTCTTTTAGATTTAGTTGCAGACTTTCGACCACAGGGTTTACCTGTCTTACAATCTATCCACCCTTTACCTTTATTACGACCAAACCACTTACGTAGTCCTTCACTTTTTCTTTTTACTGCCATTAGTTTTTACTTTCGGTTTAGTATGACCCCACCCCATTTTTTTAAATTTTAAATGGTCAGCAAATGTTTTAGCCATTTTACCTTTACCCTGTTTTGGGTACATCATATGAGGTTTATATTTTTTATCAGCCATTATTTTTTCTTCCTAGATTTATTACCCCAATTTTTAGCTCCTACTTTTCTACATCTTGTTAAAGCTCCTGATGCATAAGCAGAAGGCCACTTAGTATACCTTGATTTAACCTTAGTATAACAAGCATCTCTCTTTTTTGTTTTCTTTTTAGTAGCCATTAAATTATCCTTAATAAGTTTTTATTATAACATAGAATTTTTTTTGTTGACAATATTGATTAAAAAGAATATAATGCTATTACTAGCATAGCAAATACTTGCTTATATTAAAAGGAGAAATTAACTATGCGTATGTACAACGATATTGTTCCTGAATTTGAGTCGCTTATTGATCAAATCAGCAACAGCTTTTTTAATTATGAAGAGAGGCTATTCCCTACTTTTCAAAACCAAAAGACACGAGTTTTAAAAGAACTCCCTTGGAATGGCATAGAACATCCATGTGTCCATTATGGAGGAGACTACATTGTTACTGCTGATGAAGATAATTCCAATAGTTATTACTTTCATTTTTTAATTCCCGGTCATGATGAAACATCAATAGATGTTCTCCAAAAGGAAGGTTATCTTATTATCAAGACTAAAGATGTCTCAACAAAAGATAAATCTTCTTCTCCCTTTACCGACTACAAATACTACAAGAAAGTCAAGCTTACCCATCCTGATTACGAAGTCAGAGATGCTGTTTTCAAGAATGGTATCCTCAGTCTTTATGTCGAGGATATGATTTCCGAAAGAGAAAAGATGAATACAAAGATGATAGAAGTTAAATCATCTAAATCGTAATTCATACTCTTCCGGTAATAACTTTATATCTTCTTTAAAAGAGTCAGTCACTATCTCTATAGCCTTTGGTTTTAGTTTATAGTAGCTGGCTCTTTTAATTTTTGTTTGTTTTTGTTCTTGTACTCCTTTGAATGAAGGGAGTGTTACCTTTGTTATTTTATAAACTTTATTTAATAACGAACTACTTTTCTCATAGGTAAAGATATCATTAACTTCTGATAGCCAGTTAACTTGAGGCGTAAACCTTTCACCACAGAAAGGAGCCGTATGAAGGTAATCATAAGCAGGATCATCTGTTAACCATTTAACAAACCCCCTACTCTTTAGCCTGTGTTGCTCCCTGATAGCTTCTTTGGTTTCCTTAATACCTCTACACCACGCTAACCGTTCATAGCTTCCTTCAGTAAAAAATTCGTACATATCAATCATTCTATCAAAGGGATTACGGATAACCCCAAAAGTATAAAGTTTCTTCCACTCTTCTATACCAATCCTGTTACGGATATCTATAGAATAACAAAAATGAGGAAGGATTTTCTCTTCCCCTTTATATTCATTCTTCTTGTTATTCTCTGGTATATACATTTCTATCGTCTGTGTTACCTGATCTACAGATAGAGGATGATTAACAAATAAGATATTATGTTTTTCATTAGCTATAAACATTTCTTTATCCCTTTAATAACTGAATATCATGTTCAACCATATCAGAGATAAGCTGTTTAATTGTTACAGTTGGTTTCCATCTTAAATTTTTACCAATAAGAGAAGGATCACCACAAAGATATCCTACAT
>VTLG01007923.1_pt1 | contig 22371 bp, 23 predicted proteins | sample 4694571 | NCBI WGS metagenome assembly VTLG01 (sample SAMN12604809, study PRJNA352737) | marine metagenome | biome: ENVO:00000447; feature: ENVO:00000209|ENVO:00000569|ENVO:01000036; material: ENVO:00002151; isolation source: viral sequences binned using virsorter ...
CAAAGCAAGCATACCAACACCCATAACCACAGTACTACCCATGATTTGACGTCCAATATACTCAGATTTAAGTGTAGCAAAAGCTAGATCTGGATCTCTCATAGTATCTAAACCATGCTCTGCTAACGCTGCAAGCTTTTGTTGTCCTGTTTGAGCACCTAAAACTTTGCGTGCTTTAGTCATAGCAGGTCCAATATTACTTAATGGATTAAAAGACCAGCCTACTTCAAATGCATTGACACCAGTTCTAGGGAACATGAACAAACCTTTAGCAGCAGGTACATGATCTAAGAACTTTTCAAAGGAGCGTACTGTAGCATTATCTAAGTTAAGTGCTATTTCTTGAGAAGCATGTTTAGCAGCTTTGTCTGTTAATACACCATTAGAATCAAATGCTAGATCATATAAATCACGTTGTACTTTCCGGAAATCTTCTCTTAAGAAAGATCCATTAGTTTTAGTATATAGATCATCGTATGCTCTGGCTCTAGCTATACCACTAGCCATAAAGGAATTGGTAAATCCATCGATAGCATATAAAGCATTGGTACCATACTTAACAAAGAACTGTTTGTTCCACCAAGTTAAACCTTTTGCAATCTGCCACATAGCATATTTACCATTCTCTCCTTCTTGTTTCCAAGCTTCAGCTACTGAATCCATGTACTCCATTCTATCTATCTGAGATTTAGCTAAGTCTGCACGACCTCGCATCATAGCAGCTTCAGGATTTCTCTTAGCTAACTGCCATTCAGATTGCATCACCTTGAAAGCACGTCTGATATTCTCATCAATACCACCATATACCCAAAGAGCACGTTGATATACTTTAGTTTCACCAGATAGTTTAGCACCTGCTAATACAGCAACTGGTTTAACAGCTGTTAATACTGAGTTACCAATAGCAGCACTTCCTGCAGATAAACCACTTAGTAAGCTATTAATTCTAACTCCTTGTAACCCTTTAACAATTGCACTAGGTACTTCAGGGTTACCATCAATAAAGGCTTTCTTAATGAAACCAATATGATTTTCAACATACTTATGCATCTTATCAAGATCATCTACTTTACCATTTGTAGCATCATAGACTTCTTTAAATGGTTTAAGGTATGCTGGATTCTCTTTAGCTATACGAGCTAGTTCTTTTTCTAATTTACCATTACTCTCTTTAACACCTTTTAAATATACATCAAATTCATCACCCTGTCTATTCATCCACTGAATAAGACTAGGTACATCACCACTAGCTTTTAACTTTCTATACTCCTTAGCTTTGCTTAGAATGTACTCATTAGCTTTAACTTCAGTTCCTAAGAGATTCAGTTTTTTAAACATGATCTCCCATTGTCTGGAAGTATCTACTGTATCACCTAGCATAATAGCACCAGCCGCTGTATCAGCTACAGTATCAGCAGCATTCTGTGCCAGCATAGCAGATGCTCTCATCTGATTAGGATCAAAGAGTCTATCATATGCATTTTTAAATGCTTTGGAGGCAATAGTCCACTGCTCTTCATCTAGAATTGCATTAGAATTAAAGACTGTGGTCTTCATATCATCTACGATGAACTCAAATTCCTTAAAGCTTAAGTCTCTACCATAAATAGCTTGAGTTAAGTTATCTACAGACCTGTTCATCTGTTCAGCTGTGATCTTAACATCTTTTACACCATCACTAACAACAGCATCGATGTTAGGAGATAGGGCATCAAATAATTGATCTAATTGTTTAGCTCTTTCATTGCTATTCAAAGCAGTCATAAGCTTCTTCTGGAAGCGCTCATCAGCAACAGGAGCCATTCTCCCATTACTAGTTCCTATATTATTCTGTATCTGTGCTTGATGTACTTTAGCTAATAAGGGATCAGCTTCTAAATCTGTTACTGCTTTACCTGCAGCATCTTCTCCTAGATCATTGACAAATGCATTATATTCTAACCCATCAGGATCAGCAGTTAAAGAATCTATCATCTCATCTGTTTGTGCGGCCTTTCTAGCCTGTCTACGAGACTCTACAGCAGCTGTTACAGGGTCATCGAATAGGGAAAGCTGTTCATCTCGTTTTGTAATGATCTCAGCAGCTCCTGCATCTCTTGGGAATAGCTTAGCTTTTTTACCTAATGAGAAAGCAGCACCTAATAATTCAACACCAGCTGCTAAACCAGCACTTTCATATACATTCTTTTTCCATCTAACATCAGGACTATCACCAGCTCTAGTAGCCCAAGGTATATCAACACCTAACCAGTTCTCTAAAGTAGCTGCTAAGTTATCATCGGTCTTTGAATGAGATGAAATCATAGCTACAGTAGTATCTACACCAGCCCAAGCTGCTACATTACCAAGTGTTTTAGTAATAGTAGGTAGTTTCTGTGCCCAAGAAAGACCTTTTAGTCCACCTGTAACCAAACCACCACCAACCATACTAGGTATAATAACAGAAGATGCATCTCTAATCATCTTATGTGCAGGATGTCTAGAACGTACTGAGTAAGTATCCCACCATTGATCAACTGGTTTTAACCAAGGTACAAGACCTATAGCATCAGATGCAAAGTCTCCTACACCTAAAGCCGCTAGATCTCCTGCTTGTTTAATTTGTCCTATTACAGGTATATTATAAGACCACTTTTTATTTCTTTTATCTTCTTCTTCAACTTGCTTTTGAAGCTCTTGATTTTCAATAGCCTCTGCTTCTTCTGCTCTATAAAAATCAGCAGTCTCCTGTTCAAATGAATCCTGAGCCTGATGGTACGGATCTAAACGATCATTATTAATAGGGTCATCTGCATTAATAGGTATATCTGTCATTATATTTGACCTCTAGTTGCTGGAGTGATTAAGCTGTTATAACGTCCTTTTGTCCAAAGCCAATCATAAGCTTCAGAACTTAATAAAGATGGCTCATGCATTCCAAATGGACTAGTAAATGTTGGGTTGTTACTATCATTAAGTAAATTACCAACTGATTTTAATAGAAACTTCTGCTGTTCTGTACCACCTGTTTCCTGCACTTCCTCATTAACAGTACTAACTTTTTCTAATATAGGTGCTGTATATACAGGTTTATTAATAGTACCATCCTCACGTTGAGTCATACAAGCTTTGTTAATATCACATAGTTCATATGATTCTAATAAGTGCATAGCAAATGGTGATATTATTTCATTAGTTTTCTTATACTTTTCAACATAAGCTTTAGGTAATAACTTAGTAGTAGAAGCACCACCAGCTTGAGTTTCTTCATTAATGAGTTGCTGTAACTGTGCTTGCATTACATCAACAGCTTGTACTTCACCTTTAGTTATAGACTGAATGAGCATAGCTGTAGGATGCATCTCAGGCCAGGTACCTCTATTAGCTTTAGCTGATAAAGTTCTAAGCTCAGTATTATCTATATATTTTTTACTGAAGATGATATCAGGATTATTACTTAATTCATTAAAAATCTGCTCACGGTTAACTTCGATTACATCTTGTTTCTTAGCAAGAGCACCAGCAAATTCGTGCCTACCGTTTTTAGATACTTTTTTATAATAACCAGTTTTACCACCTGATGCTATATCTTTAGCAATCATATCTCTAGCATATTCATATGATTTTTCATGAGACATACCAGACTCTCTAGCAGTACGATAGTACCTAGCAGCATCTTGATTAGCTTTTATTCTAGTATCATTCCAGGTTACGCTTTCATGCCAAGATGTTTTCTTCTCAACTATATCATTTAATGCAGTTTCAATTCTATAGTTAAGACGTTCCTTAGTACCATCTTTACCTTCTTGTGGTAGCCAAGTGTTATACTTTTTAACCTGTGCTCTAACTTGTTGTTCTACAGACTTACTAAGATTCCAACTACTTATATCCTCATCTGTTATAATCTCACCACGTTCAGATTTAGCTAAGAGAGCTTTAGTACCTACTTTATCATTGATAGTAGATAGACCATAAGCTTGTATTTTTTGTAAGTACTGAACACCTTTAGCAAAATGTGTACCACGTTTAACACCATAACCAATCATGGATTGCATCACACTTTCAGGGATATTCCCTTCATAGTCTTCCTGCAATTTAACCATGTTCTCATAGTATTCTCTACCTTCACGTCTGAGGTCAGCTTCTTTCAGTTTAAGAGCAGCATCAGCATGGTCTTCATATGCTAAACCAGCTTTCTCTAATTCTTGGAATTCTCTTCTATTAATCTTTCCCCAAGGTTGCTTTTCTTTAGAACTCTTATGTGAAACAGGAAGTGTTTCCAAACCTTTAATCTGGTCCCATTTAATAGTACCTTCTTTTAGTGCTTGAACTAAAGCAGACTGTACTCTACGCTTAGCATATCTAAACTGAGCACGTGTTGCATTAGGACCACCAGCTAAATGTTCGATAGCTTTTGGTATACCTGCAGCACCTACATTTCTTTCAAGATCTGGATCATAACCAATAAAATCTTGTATAACAGTTATTGTAGATTTATGCTGATCTTGTAATTCTTCTTTGGCTGTTTTTTCTGTATCTCTCTGACGCCAAGCCATCTTGGCTTCATCGATTAGTTTATTAACACCACCTAATTCCATCATTTTAGATGAGAACAGTTGCTCACCGTTTTCATCTTTAAAATATCTAGAGGTTAATTCCTGTAAAGCAGTTTCTACATTTGGACCTCTAGCACCAGCTAAGGTAATCTTACCTCCACCTGGTAATTCTAATTCTGTATTAGCATTCTCTGCAAAGTATTGACCTAAACCTTTAGCTCTACGTTGAGCAGCTAACTTACCTACAGCAAGTTGCATGTAGCCACCACCACGTCTGATACGTGATATGACATCTAATGGAACACCCTTCATTTGAAGGTCATTCAACATGCCATTCAGATTCTGATCATTAACTCTAATACCTTTCTGCCAGCTTCTTATAGCATCAAACTTCTTTTGGTTGACACCATAGTCTCTGTAGATTTCAGCAGCAAAGTTATCAATATCTTGCTTACGTTTGGTATCATACTGTTTAACTAACTGAGCACCAGTTTTAGTAAGATTTAAGATACCCTCAAAATCTCTCCTTTTCTGATCTGCTTTTATCTTAGCATTATTGATAGAAGTTTCATAGTTCTTCCACTTTGCTTTAGCAAAAGTCTGACTATACTCTCGTCTATCTTGCCACTGATCTTCTCTAAGATTCTGCTCTAATTGTATGTTTTGATTGAAGACTTCTTGCAAATCACGAGCATACTGATTTTTAGTATCAAGCTCCTCCTGCATATACCTCAGTTGTTGAAGCCCTTGGGCTCTTATTTTCTCTGAAGGATCAGGTATTTTAATTAAATTTGCAGCGAAGCCTCTTTGTCGGGCGTGCCCTTTGAATAGAGACATTGTTTAAATGTTAGGTTGTAACGACTTCCATGTCAACATCCAGCTTACTGTAGTCAACATAATAGAATCCGTCTTTTTCAGTTTGTCCAACGGCGTCTTCACGACCCATTGCGATTAAATCTTGGGCAGATGTTCCCATGTATTTAGGACCATGTTTACCATCCATTCTATATCTAAAAGTATATTTAGGTATACCAGATTTAGAAGTTCCTACACGAGTTATATCATATTTAAGTCTATCATCAGATCCTGCAAACAGACTAGCAACTTGAGCTACAGTACCAACAACAGCAGCTGCTTTTGCAAAGCCACTAGGTTTAGATACAGCACCTTTAATGGGTTTAACTTTCTGCCAACGCTCCCAACTAGGAGGTTCTTGAGGTCCAAGTGATTTAGGTCTAGGCAGTTTAGGAGGAGCAGGCATTAATGGCGGCTTCTGAGGTTTAGGTGCAATCTGAGATTCCGCTTGTATATCAGCAGAATACTTTTGCATAGCTGCATGCTGTACATCAGATTCATATTGAGCACCAGCTGACTTCATAGACTCCTGCAATTGACGTTGACCAAGCTCTGTAGCAGTTGTTACTCTTCCTAGTTGTGCATTCTGTTGATCCCATTGGAGACCCATACTAGCACCTTCTCGGGTAAGTGTTTCTACTAACATAGCTTGTTGTTGTCCAAATGCAGCCATTTGAGCTTGCATATTTTTCCTAGCACTTCTACCAGTCTGACCCATAGCAGCTACTGCCCCAGCTGTTGTCATCTGTTTTCGACCCAGGTCTTTTGCTTTACCTGCAAGTTCAGCATCTTTTGCTTTTTTAGCTTGATCTAATCCTTTCACATTTAAACCAAAGTCTTCTACAGAATCATTTAGTTTATTTATTAGTTCTTCATTTTGAAAGCCTATTGCAGTAAGCTTATCATTGAAAGTTCGAGTATTATCACTGGCAGTAATCTCATGTGCTAGAGCATTATAATCTAACTGTTTTTCATAGGATTCAATACTAGCATTATAGGCAGCTATCTGATTACCATAATCAAAGTCACGCATAGCGAGTTTATGGTTATAATCATCTATAGCTACTTGTTCCCTATAATCTATGTTTTGCTCTTGGTTCCAGATTTGGATATCATAAGCATCTTTTTTATGCTCATAGTTATCCTGCATCTCTTGCCAATCATATTCCCATTTGTTAGTATCATACTCGTACTGTTTTTGGATTTGTTTCCGATTACTACTACCTCCACCACCACTCATAATTTATTCTCCAAGTTTCTTTTTAAATAGTGTACGGATTTTAGAGGATACTTCTCTCATCTTTGCTGGACCCTGCGTCAGCATAGCCACTAAAGCAAAGACTTCATGATGTGTATCTCTCCAAACATGACCATAAATCTGATCAGTTTCATCTCCTTGTTCCCAAGTATTAGCAGCCATCCAGGCGTTCCACATGGAAACATGTTGAGATTCTAGTATATCTTTATATTCCCGAAAGAACGGGTTAAACGGTAATTCAACAAAGAACCATTCTGTAAGTTCTAATAACTGTTCACGTGATACCTCTTGATCAGCATCATAGATATCATCTACAGTTCTAGATACACAAGCAAGTTTCCATAAGTAATTAGCAGCAAATGGATTCTTACCTGCAGCCTCATCTATAATAGCTTTTGTTGCAGTTTCGTAAATCTCACGTTCTTTCGGTGTAGTCATGTTCGTCTGTAATAGCGGGGTGAATAGTTACCTTCCCATGCCATAGAAGTTAATGATACAGGAAATGGTGAGTCACTAAAGACTCTAAGTGTATAGTTATCTGTACGTTGATGAATAGGTACTGTGAATACATTTTGTGTTTCAATAGGTACGTCATCACCTAAATAGTAGTTCGCTTCCTGTGTAGGTGAGAGCGTGAACCATTGATCTACATAGATTTCAACAGTGTCAGCAGGTACATCTTGATTGGCATCGGCATCAGGTACGGCTCCGTTAACATTTGCAGCGGCTGTAATAGCTGCAGCTGGAGCGTTAGTAAATGTAACTGTAACTTGATCAGGGTTTTGGGCATGATCAGCGATGGTATAATCTGTCCCAAGTATCTGCTTAGCACCATTCTTTTTAACAATAACATCTGCTTTATCTTTTACAGTAAAGGATGGTGAAAATATTTTATTAGTACCATCACCTGTAAAGGACTCTGTAGCAGCTTGTATACCCTTACGTTTTAGTTTAAACCCTACTACACTAGATTGTGCTATAGAGAATTTACATCTAGCTATAGTCAAAGCTGCTGTATAATCAGTTCTATTAGGCTCCGGTCTAAAGTAAATCTTTGGTAAAGTTACATCATAATTATATTTATAACCTACATATACGTTTGCTGCTTGTCCTGATAAGTCTTTTTTTGGTACTTTGAAGTAAGTACCGTCACCGTCCGACGCTCGTGTCGGTTCGATTGTAAAACCAGACTCAGTAGTACCAGAGAAATTAGAAGTAGCATTACCAGCAATAACAATAACAGGAGTGAGAGAGGTTACATCTTTAAAAGGTATATAGCATTTCGAGAAATCATTAGTAGAGTCATAGACAACTTTCTTTTCAGATCCTCCAGTCAAACCATTAGTAGCAGCTGTATAGAAGTCCATATGAGGGTTAACCTGTTGTCCTTCAGCTGTGACAATGATAGTCTCTTCAGGAGTCATTGTCATAGTAGCACTACATAAATTATATCTAGCATCACCACCAGATCCAGTCTTTATAACACTATACAAGGTATCTGAATCTGTAGTTAAATGATGTATATTACCAGGTAACTGCCATGTAAACCAAGACTGCATTAAGTCTCTTTCTCCATCACTATAAGTTCTAAAGAAATAAGCCTTATCAGAAGTCTTACCATACATAGTTAAGAAGCTGTTTTGAGTATTAGCCATAAGGCTATCAATAGTAACAGGTACATACTCTGCAACAACACGACCTATATCTACAACTTGTGGTGGTGCTCCTGCGCCACTAGGTGCTAAAGAGAATACCCTTGTAAATCCTGCAGTATCATGTGTCTTACTTATAAAGTTTATATGTGTACCAATATCTATAGGATCTATTTTAGTATCCATTTTATAGTTAGATATTGTTCTAATTATAGCTGTACTTGGTTTTAGATTCCCATCAGCAGAGAACATCATGAACTGCTGATTCTGTGAGAATAACATTAGACCACCTGCTGTAGGTATAATAGCATGTAGATTTGCAGGTCTAGTACTAGAACAACTGATATCAATAGGATCTTGATCTGTAGATACCTGAGCTGAGGTCATATAGAAATCATAATGCTTATCAGCTTTACTAGTTGATACATTATCACCAGTTAGGAAACCTAATCTATTGTTATAGAAGAAAGATTGTTGTATTGTACTACCAACAAAAGAGGGATCTTCGTTAGTATCATCATCACCTACTTTACGTGCCTCCCATTTACGTGCAGCTAAAGTACCAGCTACACCAGCTGATCCATCATGCTGTAAACCATTTATAGCACTGAATGAGAATACATTCTTAGCTGTAGTATAGAGATGGTGAGGCATAGTAGCTTCTGTTACACCTTTAGTTTCACCAGGTTTTAGGGTTTCTTCCCAGTTACCTGATCCAAAGTAAGGTGCTCCACCACTTGTTTCATCTGCTACAAATTTAGCATAGTAAGTATCTGCAGTAGATCCTGTATTCTTAATTGTAACTACTCTATCATGTTTAGATTGAGAAGCCAATTCAGTACTAGTATTTACTTCATCTTGATACGAAGACAAAGCATCTCCGCTTCTACCACCATGTGCTGATAATGTAAATGCTGCTCCTGTACTCCATAATTCTAAGGATGAGCCTATGACTAATGTATTTAATCCTGATATACTAGCAGCATCAATTAATGTTTTAAGTGCTGTTAATATAGTTGTAGCACTAAGATGGTTTGTAGTATCAGCGTCACTACTTGGTGTATCTCCAGCTTTAGTATCTGTACTATAATCTGTTCCATTAATAGTTACAGTATACTTCTGACTATACTCTACAAGTTGCATTCTAACTGTACCTACAGTACCAGCTGTAAAAGAATCACCTGCTACAGTAGTAACAACTTTAGTTTTATTAGTTATAATTGAAGTATCTCTTACAGTCAATACATGATAATCATCAGCATTAACAGCATCTAAATAAGCTCTAGCTGCACTATGATAATTAACTGTACACTTCACTAGGTCTGTAGTATTCCATACATGTATCTGTCCATAAGGACTACCTGATACACCTACTATACATCCTATATATTTCTCATCTGACCCTGCATTATAATAAAACCATTTAGCATTATCTAAATCATTATTATCAAAAGCAGAGCTTCCATCTGTTAGCTCTTTGAGGAATTTTAAACCAGGTCTTTTCTGTAGACCAAACGTAGGATCAGGGTAAACGTTAAGAGCTTCCGTGACTTGACCTGGCAGCTTCTTATCATCTGGTTGATTAGAAACACCACCTAAAAAGTTTGGTATTGTTTGTGTTACAGCTGCCATTAGCGATACAGTGCTTGGTAAGGTTTGTAAGAATCGTATACTTTCTCTCCACGTTTGTGTCCAAAGAATGTATAGTGACCTTGGTTGCATTCATACTCCATAGCTTTAGCTCTATTATCTAGTTCCTTAGCTTGTAGTATTCTAAACTGCTGAGGATCTCCTACAATTCTAGTAGAAACAACTGTTGAAGCCTTAGCTACAATGTAGTCTTGAATAGGTCTAGGCAGGTCAACCCAATCAAAGAACCATACTATATTACAACGTACTTCAGTCCAACCTGTTAACGTTGTCCAATCGTAGGTATGGTTTATTTTCTCATATAATTTACCGTTTCTTCTTACTGATTCATACTGATTATCTTTCTCATCATGTAAATCTATTTGTAGTATATTATTAGCTATCACTATTTCACCATTATTATCTGGTGTCATAGGATAGAATTCCTCAGTATTAAATGTCCAGCCTTCACTCTGTACTTCTCGGGATACATTCAGTAATGTATCGTAAGCAATCGCAACGTCCGGGTTGGTTTGATCGAGGGTGGTTACAGGAGCCTGACCTACAGACGCCAGTATTTCATTTACTGCGGGTAATTCTTCTGCAGCGTTTGTAGTCGGGAAAGCCATAGTTAATATTTGTAAATAAAAAAGGGGAGCCGAAGCCCCCCATATTGAGGTTAGTCACCTCTTGCTTGTGTATCACCGCCGTCTGCTTCTACACCAGTGTCACCGTCTTGTCCAGCATAAGCTGTACGGAAGCACATAGTCTCAGAGTAGACTTCGGATTTAAGTGCGGTAGCTCCTCCTTGTGTAGCTGCTACAGAAAATCTGAGAGCTGTGGATTTGTTACCATCAAGGTTGTTACCAGCTAGGGTACCTGTTACGGTAGCATAGGGTAACGTTGTACCAGCTGGGCTGGTTGGACCGCAGACACCGTTGTTGCCTGCAGCCACTGATGCGTTTACAATAGCCATAAGTATAATTATATAAGTTAGGTGTTTGCGTCACCTCTAGCAGTTAGACCGTTAGCTTGTAACTGACGGCCATACTCTAGAGGAGTTGGTGCGCCTTGTGTTTCAGAACGTGTAGTACCTACAGCTTGACCTGCAGGAATAGTTCTTGTCGTTGCGACTCCAGGTTTAACTGACATAATATACCTCAAGCGGTTTGTATTTCAATTGCAGCAGCAGGGTTTAGAGTACCAACTCCCATTGCTAGACGTCCAACGATCAAGTCGCCTTGATACATTGTCTTAACGTCAGCGCCAGTTGTTTGTACTTGAGGACCGATTGCTTCTACAACACCAGCAGCATCCTTCTGGTAGATAAGTCCAGCATGGTCAGCGAAAGCACCGGAATAATCGTTGTTTTCACCAGCCGTAGCATTGACTGTACCTGCCTGGAAAGGAAGGTTGTTAGAACGTTGGATGTTGATACCGGCAATAGATACCAGTCCGTCTCCAGAGTTCAAGTTACCTTGAGTGTTACCGTAGTCGCGGTTGAGGATGTTAGAATCAACCTGAGATACTAGAGCGTAGTACTGGCGAGGTGCGAGTACTGCAGTACGTCCGGTCTTAGGTAGGTTCTTTTCATCAAGAATTGAAGCAGCTTCAAAGAATGCATCCACCAGCTTCTGAGCATCGTACTCGTTGTTAGCACCAATCTTAATGATTGAACCACCTGGTTCTGGACCTGGTGATGCAGTGATTGGATGAGCTTCACGAGCTGCTTTAGCGATGGTACGGAATACCTTCTTGTCATATGCCTCAGCTAGAGCGTGTCCAATTTTCTTGGAAATCTCAGAGCGTAGAGAGTAATGAGCGAGTGTCTCATCGAGGTCGTATACGAAAGCAGAACTAATGAGAAGGTCGTCACAGACGATGGTCTTCTCAGCTACTGGAGGATCGCCAGATCCGAGGATTGGTTCTCCAGGAGTATGATATGCTGCTTGCATACGGCCAGTGAAGATGAACTGTAGACTCTTACCGTTCTTTAGTTGACGGTTTTGTACAGTTCCTTTAGCTATCGTTGCTGACTCATAGGCTTTGAAAAGCTCACCAGAGAACAGTTTTAGATAGGTTGCGTATTTGGTATCATAAGCAGTACCAAGAGACAGAGGAGTCTGACTGGTATTGTTAATAGTACCAATACTAGATACAACAGTATTAGCCATTATGCGAGAGTAAGTGTATGATTAACAGGTCTCTCAATCGATTGAAATAAAAAATGTGGTCTATCCCACCGTCTAGACGGCACTGGGTATCCGCTATGCTCTCCCGTAAGAGTTACATTCGGGCCATTGCCAAAGCGAGTAATCGGATTCGAACCGATGAACCTAGCTTGGAAGGCTAGAGTTTTACCACTAAACTATACTCGCGGTAGGGAGGAAACCCTCCCACTAATTTAGAACTTCTGATATTCTAGGTAAGAACCTTCATTTAGTTTTGTATCATTAGCATGATTAGCACGCTGTGCAAATTGAATTGCAACAGTACCTGCTGTTCCACCAGCTTCTACATAACCTTCGAAGATAACGTAACCGTCTCCGTCACCTGCAGTTACTGCAACTTCAGCAACACCAGTAGTAGCAACAGAAAGAGCACCTACTTCAGCAAGTTCGCCAGAGATAGGGGTTTCTGAACTTCTAGTGATAATCCTTGCAGCAGTACTAGATGCTGGGACAGTCATCTTATACTTGAAGTCTCCATCAAGATAAGTGATATCAAGTTTAGCTCTAATCAAAGCACGCTCATACTTACCAAGAGTAAAACTCAAAGGAGTACGATAAGTTGTTCCATCAGATCCACCAGATGGTAGGTTGTTACCAGCGTCACCAGAGTCAATAATGTAAGCATCGGTTATGATACCTGCAGTTGTCCAGTCTCCGCTAGAATAATGTACTGTTCCAGCTGATGCGTTAGAATAAAAAGGCATGATTAAAAAGTGTTATTAGTTTGTCACCTATGTATATAGTTCCGCTATATTATTAGGTTAGTAAGCATCAAGTTCACAGGTGGGACAGGATCTACAATGTTGATGCTCAACCATATGCAGACCCTCTATAAAAATGGCTATGGATAGCAGCCCGAAGACCACTAACCATAGTTCATTAAACTTCTTCATCAGAAGCTATACTTAGCCCCGATTTTGGTGCCCCAAGAGTTGTCTAGATCAGTATCCTCATCTGCTGTTAGCAATGAGAGCTCACCATATACCCCAAGTTTAGATGTAGCCTCAAAAGAAGCTCCTACCTTACCAGAAATCCGGTTGTCAGAGTCAACCCCATCCACCGCTACGATGGCCGGGCCTCCTTGAATGTAGTATGTGAACGAATCATTACCACCTTCATATCCCACATGGAGATCGGTGACGGTAGATTCGATGTCTGACCCGGTGCGGGAACCGTTTGATTCCACGTTCACGTATACACCGGCTTGTGCAGGTGTCGCCAGGGCTGCCGAAGCTGTCAGTGCGGCAAGTGCAATAAGTTTCATTCGTAATTAAAGTGTTTTGGTATAAGGGATACCACGATACCTTAGTTGGATCTTTTTTGTTTTCATTAGATCTTCTCCTTAGTACCTAGCCCCCGTTCCATGACTAGGTTTCATGCGATTCCCGAAGGAATTGAACGGACGTAGTTCCCTGTGGCTTCTACTGCTCCGACAAGCGAGCCGCCATAGTTTATCAAGATGGTACTACTGCAGAACCGCAAGCGGAACCATCAGTAGTGTTACCAACCATAGTGTTGCAACGAGATACTTGATTTGCATCTGTATCTGTATCATTATATGGTATGAACCAACGGTCAGTTGATCTGTTAACCATATATTCTATTTGAAAATCGTTAGCCCTTGAAGCGGGCTTAGGATTGTAGATGATAGACATAATTTATCCTATGGATATTGGTTGTGCCGCTAAGTCTAGCGGGAAGTTGTGAGCATTTCGCTCGTGCATAACTTCAAATCCTAAGTTGGCACGGTTGAGCACGTCAGCCCATGTTGGAACAACGCGACCAGTGGCATCAACGATTGACTGATTGAAGTTAAAACCATTGAGATTAAAGGCCATAGTGGAGACTCCCATGCTGGTAAGCCATATGCAAGTGACGGGCCAAACAGCAAGGAAGAAATGAAGAGCACGACTATTATTAAAGCTAGCATATTGGAAAATTAACCTCCCAAAGTAACCATGTGCGGCTACGATGTTATAAGTTTCCTCTTCTTGTCCGAACTTATAACCGTAGTTTTGTGATTCGTTTTCAGTTGTCTCTCGTATGATAGAACTGGTGACCAATGATCCATGCATAGCACTGAACAAAGCTCCACCAAATACTCCCGCAACCCCCAACATATGGAAAGGATGCATGAGTATATTATGTTCCGCTTGAAAGACAAACATAAAGTTGAACGTTCCTGATATCCCCAACGGCATACCGTCAGAGAAACTTCCTTGTCCGAAAGGATATACCAGGAAGACTGCTGCTGCAGCCGAGACTGGCGCTGAATAAGCAACTGCTATCCAGGGTCTAATGCCTAGTCTATAAGACAGTTCCCACTGTCTTCCCATGTATGCAGCGATACCGATGAGGAAGTGGAATACGATGAGCTGATATGGACCCCCGTTGTAGAGCCATTCATCCATTGTTGCTGCTTCCCAAATTGGGTAGAAGTGTAGTCCAATTGCGTTTGAGCTGGGAACCACCGCTCCGCTAATAATGTTGTTGCCATAAAGTAATGCTCCTGATACGGGTTCTCGAATCCCATCTATGTCGACGGGGGGTGCAGCAATGAATGCTATGATAAAGCATGTTGTTGCGGTTAGTAGTGCGGGAATCATAAGCACTCCGAACCATCCCACATAGAGACGGTTCTCTGTACTCGTTACCCAGTCACAAAATTCTTGCCAATTGTCTTGGATTTGTAATGTGGCTGTAGTCATTAGTAAGTTTTAATTTTCATAGAAGATTTGGCTGCCTTCTTCTTCTTTTTCCCTGCAGCTTTGGCGGCAGCTGCCTTCCCTGCAGGTGTATATGAATAGTGTTTCCCGTTAACTACTGGCATAATTAAAATTTCAAATTAGATCTTTCTAGTTTATCGTATATATCCTGACGATAAGCAGGGTCTTTATCATACTGTGGATCAGACATAGCACGAACTACTTCAGCTTGACTACGGAATTTAGATCCATCTGAAGCTGCTGCTTTGCCTGTTAAGAGTTGTCCATCAACACCTCTAGCATCATTGTATCTGTAAGCTAAAGCTTGTACTGCAAAGAATGCTGCAAGTGGGTCACCTTTATCCATGACTTGATCATACATTTTGATCTCATCTTCACCAAGTGACTGACCAGCCCACATCATCATCTTATCATACTCACCTTCCTCACCTGCTATACCTTTCAACTGTTTAACATCAGTCTCACTTAATGATTGAGGTTCAGTAGGAGCATTCTCAGATCTATATTTTAAATGCATTTGAGCTATATCTCTAGCATTCATCTCTGATAATTGTTTTAAAGTATCTTGTGTATACTCACCTTTAAGTCCTTCATCCCACAGAGTATCTAAGAATTGAGTTGTTATTTCATCTGGTTTCTCTTCTTCTTTATCCTCTTTATCTTCAGGTTTTTCAGTTTCAGGTTCAGTCTCAGATTTTTCATCAGTACTACCAAGCTTCTTTTGAAGTTCGATGTATCCTTTTTCTAATTCCTCCGCGTCTCTAAACTTACCTGCTAAAAGTTGATCCTGCTGTTCAGCTAATTTCTCACCAACCTCTAGAGCTTCCTTTTCTTCTGGAGTAAACTCACCTTCAGGTTGCTCATTAGAATCATACGTTAGTGTCTGTGCTTCTGCCATTGATTGTTTCTACTGTAAGGTTTCCGAGTCCAACTGTCGTAACAACTTTAGAACCAGGTGCTTTGATAGTTGGTTTGCCAACCTTCATCTTAGGTGCGTACTTGTTCTCTTTCTTTTCTTCAAAGAGTTCTTTATCTTCAGCACTCAAGGGTGGTTGGACTTTCTTTACGGCACGTTTAGCCTTCTGGGGGCGGGCCGGCTTCACTTTGTCCACTGAGTTCCTCCGCTAATTGTGGGTTTTTACTTGGGTCATTCATTGGATCACCTGTAGCAATCTTAGATTGTTCAAGCTGCATCTGTTGTTGCATCATTGCTTGCTCTTCACCTTGTATCTCTTGCATAGATCTTACAAGGTTAAGTATATCAATACCTTGAGCAGCAGCTAAACGTTTGATAACTTCTTCAGGGTTAATGAATTTTTGTGTAGCTTCAGGTCCCATAGTCTGAGAGATTGTAGTCAGGAACATACCCAACGCTTCTCTATCTTGACCACGACCTAATGCATTTACACCAGCTACGATTGTAGGTTTAACTATTTTCTGTGGTAGCTTAGGTATCTGTCCAGTTTTCTGGAAGACATTAAGCTTACGATTTAAGTATGGTACTAAGAAATCAACAGTGAGTAGACTGAATAGTCCACCTAATTGTTGCTCTAGTTCCATCTGTGTCATACGTACTTCTTCTGCTGTAGTACGTTCACTTTGTCTAACACTTAGAATCAAGAAGGCTTCTGAAAGTCTCTTCTCTAATTGACCTATCATTTGGTAGGCCGTAGCAAAGTCAGCACTCTTACCTACCTGTACTACACCAATGTCATCGGGACGTCCTTGGACGATAGCGCCATTGCCTGCAGCTGCTAGGGTTTGTGGTTTTGTAGTTGAAGATGGTGATACAACAAAGACAACCTTAGCTGCTGCTGCACTGCCTTCAACGATTGCTTGAGATAATGCCTCAAGACTCTTCAAGTCGCCAACGAATTCTTCGACGCGTCCTCTTCCGTAGGACTCTCCATCAACTGTATTAAACCTTAGGTGTATCCAAGGTGTAGTATCTACTGGAGCTTTACCTCTTGACGTTGGTATAATCTTATCAAAAACTTCTTGATGCCAAACAAATCTGTTATTATCACGTTTGATATGAGTATAAACATCGCAGTCATCTCTGTCATCATCTGGGTTCTGTCCTGAGACAGGAGGCTCATAGTCAGGGATGACATCTGCTAATAATTTTTTGGCAATTTTTTCTCTGGTGACGATTTCAATCACATTACCGTTACCATCTCTATCTATCACAAAGCGGTTCAACGGATATAACTTTAACCCATCTTTACCCATGAAGATTAAAGCATTACCTGCTACTACCAAATGCTTAAGAGCTTGATGTATAGTAACACGATCATCAGAAGCAGCAATGGCTTCCATGATAGTACGTTCAATCTTTGCAAAGGATAAATCTAATTCAGTCTTTACTTCAGGTGGTATCTCTTCTCCTATTTGAGATTCATCTAATTGGAGTTTGAAGAAGCTTGTGTTAACTGGCATAAGAGCCAACATGAGTTTAGACGCTAAGGTCACAACCCCTTTGGATCCTACTGATTGCCATGGTGTTTTGACATCTCTAACGCCTCCGCGTTGTTGATCATCTACATCATGAATTAAATATGGAAGTGTTAGTCTAGCCGCTATGTCTGCTTGGTGTAGATACTCTGAACGATATACTGTTAAAGCGTCATACCTTTTTTTAGCTGTCATTGTTTTAAGTTTCTATCTTATTCCAGAATGAGTCGGTGGTTGATAATTGGCAAAGTTTCGTGGTTTAGTACCACCTATATTTAAACCGCCTACTAAAGTACCCTGTGTATCTGGTTTCCTACCTAAAGATGATGCACTTTGTGGAGAAGCTACTCTTCCAGGACCAATAGACATTTGACTAGCAGGTTGCTGAACTGATACTGGAGCACTAGTTTTAACACGATTTTGTGCATCTAACATTGCCTGATTATGTAATTGCTGTTGCTGCTGGTACTGTTGCTGTTGCTGCTGGTAATTTCGCTGCCAAGATTGCTGTGCTGACTCCTGTTGTTTCTGCCACTGCTGCTGTGAAGTCATGAAATCTTGCATCTGTGTTTGAAAAGCAGATTGCATATCTGAAAACTTCTGACCCCAATCCATAGATTCTTGAGCAGGTTGTGCTCTTCCTGCAACCATTTCATAAAGTCCTGAAGCTTGACCAGCTTGATGCTTGGAAGCTAATGAGCTTGTATTTTTATCTAACCAGTTTTTAATCTCAAGGTCAGTAGCTCCAAACTCTTTAGCTTTACTGTAATCTTTATGTCCAAATTGTCCGAGACCGACTGTTGTATAGTCAAAGCCCCAAGGTGTTTGTCCTGCCATAATTATCGATCCGATTTAACTGTACTTTGTGTTGTAGGAGGAGGTGGACCAGTAACATCACGTGGACCATCATTTGATGGTGGTTTAGGTCTACCAGGTCTACCGCTACCACCTTGGTTGCCGCCAACTGGACCCCAAGTTGGAGGTATGTTAGGAGGGCGGACAACTGCATTAGATAGATCAGGTATACTATTAAAATCTACACCTAAACTTATATTCCTTCTATCTATTTTTATTTTAGTTACTTCAGTTGGAGTTGCTATATCTGTACGGATTGTCATCCTCTTACCATCTGCATCTACTATTCTATCTGTAATTTCTGTAGATGCTGGATCAAATAAAGCCTTCTCTGTGTAACCTTTTAATGTATTAGGATCAGTATATACATACTTACTATCCCAATCGTACCAACCATCTTCAAACTCTTGCTCCTTATCACTCTTCTTCTCTGCACTACCTAGTCTTATATTAGCCTGTCTAACGAACATCACTTTTTCTTTATCTGTATACTCGTCACTAGTTAAGAATTCAATGTTAGCAGGACTACCATAAGTATCCCAAGCTTTACTATCCTTCTTCATCTCATTGAATACTCTTTTGAACTCATTATCATTTTCATAATCAGCCCAATCAACTGGACCTCTAGTTAACCAAAGGTAATGCTCATTGGAACCTGTTTCAAACGCTCCTTCTTCATAAGCTTTACGACGTAGGTCGAGTCCCCATGTATCCATCTCTGCATCTAAACGTTGACCCGTAGATCCTCTATAATTGCGGCCAACTTTATGTACATTACTATCATAAAATCCTGTAAGATCTCCTGTCCATTGTTCTAATGAATGACCAAGATCCTCACCTTTATAGATAGTCTTACCACCAGTAGTACCATAGAGATCATCAATAAAATCAGTTTCCCATTGAGCACGGACTGAACCTGATAAATCTTGGGCATCTAATTCTGATGTTTTAGAGTGGTCTAAATCAAACACTCCACCTTTTTTTTCTACATCAAATTGGTTGTAATACCAATCTCTATTGCTTCTGCTCATAACTTATTCCTCAAGTCTATTGATTAGCCAGTCTACAACAGAACGTTGGCCAGCTTTGTACATTATAACTGATAGTTCTTCTTTAGGGTGTGGAGTATGTTGAGGAAAGTTCTCCTTCATCTCTTCAAGAATTTTATCATCAACCCGAGGACCAAGTACAGCCTCAAGCATATTGTGGGAGGTTTGCATTCGAGTGTTCAAAAAAAGCGGGCATCCTAGCAGCCTTGGTCTCAGAAAATTCCGGTGCTTTGCCCTCGTACATTAATCTATCACTGGCATCCAGCCAGAATTTTTTGTCCAAATATCTATCGTAGGTATTTTTACCTAGGGGTTGAAGAATCCAGTTAATGGTGGCCTTCCTAAGTTTATCCAAAGAAGGACTGGGAGATAAACCCAGCTCACGACATACAAGGCTATTAGTGGCCACGTGTATTTGTTCGTCTCTACTGATGTCGGCGCTGACAGTCCTAAGACCAGCATCGCCATTAAAACGAAAGAAGGGAAGAAGGACAAAAAAGATGGCACGTTCTGCGACAAGTGCCTTAGTTATGGTGTGGTCGGGGTGCTGTTCCCATGCTGATCGAAGTCTGAGTGCTTCGGTCTCAGCCTGAGGCTCAGTCCCAATTGAATTAGCAATATACCCAAGAGCAAGGTCATGTTTTTCTTCGTCCTTTACATTAAGGTTTAATAGTTCTTTAGCATGCTCGGGAACATCTTTTTCAAGTGCGTCCGCCACAAAGGCACCAACTGGTAACTCCATATGACGTATTGCGAGAGCACGGTAGATGGTTTCTTCTGCTCCATGTTTTAGTTCTCCGGGGGTGGTTTGCACTGGCGTCCATGTACGACGCCTGTCGATTAATTTTTGATAAGGTGTTTTTCTCATTCTTGACAATCACATGTAAGGGGTTCATTTAAGATCCCCTCCAAGTAATCTTCAACGTCAGTATCGCTTAATGCTGCATACGCATCTGTTTTATCCTGTACGTCTCCCATCACTTGAAGAGAGTAGTAAAGGGAGGTTTGAGGTGAATCCAACCACTCTTCCACGAATGCATTATCGTAGGTCACTACATCGCTCCAACTGTTGAAGCTATAACCGTGAAGAAGTCCCGTAATATTTAACATTTTCATTAGTTCGTCGGCGACCTTCTTGTAAGCATCCCAACCAACTTCGCTTGCGATTTCTACATCGCCATAATTATAAGTTTGTACGCCAAAGGTGCCACTATCCCTATCCACAGTACGTGCTATAGGAGGTGCTATCTCTGGTGTACATGTATATCCATCTAAATCCTGTGACCTATAAGAACAGCTAGCTGTAGGAGCAATACAAAAGGCTCGCTCCATATTGTGAGCCCGTGCGACAAGCTCAGCTGAATAGATACCCCTCTTAAGTTCAATAGCAATTTCTTCTGCTTTAGTAGGATGAACTTCATCAACGGTATTTTCGTTAACTGCTTCTAAGGCTCTTCCGAATTCGGCGTACTTAACACCATATCGTCGCAAGAGATTCGCGAGTCCAAGGAGTCCAAGTCCGACTTGGCGATCCGTTTCACTTGGAAGGTATTCTCCAGTCCTTCCAACGCCTGTTCGGCTATGAAGATTGCACAGCTCGGACATACCCTGACTGAAAGCCGTTGGTATGTCGGCGATTGTAACGGCACCGAGATTGACATGCTGGAGCAAGCACGTTCCTCGTGTTGGCAAATATACCTCAAGACAGACGTTTCCATAGATACGGTTCCCATTTTTATCATACTTTATTTTGTTAAGCCAGATGTCCCCGGATTTAATCCCGTGGAGGATGGCGTCTCTAACTTCAGATCCGGCGTTGATCCAATCGTCTCCTTCAAGGTCGACGCATCTTTTAATCCAGGCAAGCTGAGACCTATCAGCCCGCACGAACTCAAGAATATCATCATGGGTAATGTCCAAATGACAAACGATCGCGCCGTTCTTGTATGTTCCGCCTCTTCTAAGTGTTTCATTTAATGTTGAGTAGATTTTTGCAAATGATACGGGTCCAGAAGCTGTAAGCCCTTTACCGTTTTCGTGGCCGTTCGGCCTGAGTTTTGATAAATGTATGGCACATCCAGCGCCATTTCTTAGGGCATGACTGGCAAATCTCCAGCTGGCCTCAATTCCCTCTGGACCTTCCATCGAGTCTTCAACAACAAAGACTGTGCAAGATACGGGTAGTCGACTTTCCGGGTTATCCAACCATGATTGGACCCGACCGGTGCGGGAGATATAATGTGGCATTAGACTAAATCTTCTAAATTGGGTGGTGAATAACGTGGTCCTTTTAATACTTTGCCGTCTTCTCGATAAATAGGCTTACCATATTCATCAAGCTTAGACATATTACTTAAGTGTACTCTATGCATAGCTTCATCTAAATTCCATCCCATGTTAGCAGCGTACTGATAACATACATAGACTAAATCAGCTAACTCTTTTAAACAATTGGTTGGAAACTCACTACCTTGCCTAAATAACATACCATCAGCTTCAAGGAATTCTTTGAACTCTTCAACAATCAGATTACGTTGTCTAGTCCGCGTTTCCCGAGAGTTGGTATTCATTATCTTGTAGGCCTCCCGGAATTCCGCTGCCTGTGAGGACAATGTGGTCGTATGATTGTCCGGGTAGATTCTGACGTTTGGCATGTTCTAGTTCATTTTGTAGGTAGACAATAGCTTTTTCTAAATCTTCAGTTTTGTTTTCTTTGTGACCAGCCCTGCATACATATTTGATTACATTACCTAAGTGGAAGGAGAGTCCTTGATCACGAATAAAATCCCAGACTTGGATAGATCCTCTTTGGTAATAGGGTGGGCTAAGGGTGCTTTTGGCCATTTTTCAACTAAATTAGTGAGTGAGTTGGACAGTACAAAACACTGCTCTTGCAATGCCATGAATACAGTGATGATGTCTTCTTTCCTTGTTTCAGGTTTAATAATGCTATCATACATTAACCTTAGTTTTAGATCTTGTTCCATCGTCAATTTGGTAATCGGCGCTGGGAGTCCAGGGTATGGGTTTTCGTTTTTCGAAGTCATAATCTTTAGCAGTGAGTATTCTAGCTAGCCTTGCATTTATAAGTGCATCATCTTCAGATAAGTCCTTACCTTTAAAGGCT
>VTLG01011408.1_pt1 | contig 22366 bp, 14 predicted proteins | sample 4694571 | NCBI WGS metagenome assembly VTLG01 (sample SAMN12604809, study PRJNA352737) | marine metagenome | biome: ENVO:00000447; feature: ENVO:00000209|ENVO:00000569|ENVO:01000036; material: ENVO:00002151; isolation source: viral sequences binned using virsorter ...
GTTCCTGTACCCCCATTAGATACTGATAAGTCTGTACCAGACCAATCATCGTTACTAATTGATAAAGTACCTCCTAAAGTAATAGTACCTATACCAGTTATTGTACCACCAGTTAAAGTTATTCCATTAACAGTTCCTGATGTTCCAATAGATGTTACAGTACCTGTGGTTGTACTTGCTCCAATGTCACTTAATACGTTAACCTCTGTTCTAAAATCAACATTACCATCACTGTCTAATACTAAAAATTTATTAGCAGGAGCACCCTGATTAACTACACTTTTTAAATTTAGTGTTACTGAAGAAGTTATAGCTCCATTATTACTTACTCTTGCTACTTCTGTAGTACCATTTGTACTACCATAAAAAGAAGTAAATCCACTATTACCTGGTAAAAATCTAATTTCATCTGTAAGTGCTGTATTACTTTGACCTATTTTAATTATATCACTGTCTTTTCTTATTAAATTTCTTAAATGAGTGCCTGTAGAATCTAATGTATATATAGCTTTATTTTCAGGTATGACTATTGCTGCATCTGTTTTAGTATCTGTATCTCCACTAAATGTACCAAAACCAACTCGTATTCCACCACTTGCACTTATATTACCCGAAGCTGTAATATGATCAACATTTTTTATGTCATTTCCACCTAAGTCTAAGTCTTGAGTAGCTGTGTGGTTACCTAAATTATCTGCTGCTGCAAAACCAGAATCATTATTGAATGCAGATATTGGTATATTTCCAGCTAATATTCTTTTAGGGGTTGTGTTTGCTATTTCATAAACTATAAATGAGTCTTCATTTGTAATACTTCCACCTGAATGATCAAATGATGTTATTTCTGCTCCTACTACAAAGTCATGTATCCCATCTCCTGTTGCTAAGTTAAGACTACCATTTGATACAGCTGCTGTTTGAATATTTATTACGGGGTTAGCTGTTGATCCCCCAATTTGTACTAAACTACTATTTCCAGTTGATACAGAATTTACACCTGTTGATGGAGCAGTACCATGGGACAATTCACCTGTAGCTGTATTGTAAAATACTGCGTCTGAAGTTGTACCTGATGATAAACCAGCATGTAATGTTCCACTTGCACTTACATTACCCTCAAAAGCTGCGTTTTGTGATGAATCTAAAGTTAAAACTTTAGTTGAATTTGTTCTAAATACAATACCATGACTACTAATAGTACTGATATTTAAAGTGTTTCCCTTCTGAACAATTTCATTATTATCAATACCAATACCTACAGCAGTACTACCAACTAAAAAAGAGGCATTAGATAAAGCAGAAGTAGCAATAGTTGTAGAGGTTTGTGGGAGTCTTAATTGTCCTCCTAATGTATGTTTATTTCCACTTGAACTTATATTACCCGAAGCTGTAATATGATTAACATTTTTTATGTCATTTCCTCCTAAATCTAAGTCTTGAGTAGCTGTATGGTTACCTAAATTATCGGCACCACCACCACCATAACTTCCTGTTCTAAAGAATTTACCTGTAGCAGTATCGTACATAACTGTTTTAAAGCTAGTATCACTATTGTCTGCTACACTTGCAAATAAATTTCCACTTGCACTTATGTTACCTGAGGCTGTTATATTACTTGTAACATTTAAATCACCTGTTAAAGTATCTGTTGTATTTAATAAAAATGAACCCGAAACATCAGCTCCTGTTGGTAAAGCATTTATAAGAGAGGTATTATCAGTTACACCCGCTGATACTGTTTGTATGTTAGTAGCGTTTGTTGCTATATTATTAGTATTTGTTGTTATATCAGTAGCTATTGATTGGCTTACACTAGTGAACGCACCAGAAACTGCAGTATTAAACACAGCTGAAACCCCAATAAATTGAGTTACATCATTAAAGAAATTTTGTCCTTGCCATGAACCCGATATTCCTGCTGCTGTAAAAGGTAAAGATAAAGCTGTTGAGGATGTAGTGTAAAATCTACCTGTGTTTAAATCTTGAACTACTACGTCTGAAAAATTTCCTACTGAAGATGAAGCAAATAATAAACCACTTGCACTTATATTACCTGAGGCTGTTATGTGGCCTGCTGTTGTATTAAATGTTATTGAAGTAACATTATTATCTTGGAATTGAATATCACCTGAATCTGAATCAATTAATAAAGTACCGGTCGAGTCTAAGTGAACTTCAGATCCTTGTATTTCTGAAATCATATCAACATCACCAAATATAATACCCGCATCTGCTAAATTTGCTATCGCTGTATCATTTGTATTACCACTAGTATCTGTTGCAAAAATTGCGCCGGCGCTTCCAAGTAAAAAGTTTTGTGCTGATATTGTTCCACTTGAACTGATATTACCAGAGGCTGTTATATGTGCTGCTGAATTTGCTCCTGCGCCTCCTCCTTTTACTTCTATATGACCACCTAAAAGTATATCTCCTGTGTCTCCATCTACAAAAATATGATTAGTTCTATGGTCAGTTGTTATAGCTAAATCATTAGCTATCCCACCAGCACCCCCTGTTAAGTCAATAGTTGCTTGTTGGTTTGCTTGTGTTATTGATATTTGTTCAGGATTTGTTGTATCTTTTATTATTAAAGCAGGGTTTGTAGCATTAGTTAAAGTTAAAGAACCTGTTATTCCTGAGTCTCCATTTCTTTGACCTGTTGATTTAAATGTGTTTGTTGATATAGTGTCAGTAAAAGCACCCGAAATATTAGATGCTATTTGGGCTGAAGAAGATAGTATTCCACTTCCTGAAATAAAACCTTGCCATGAACCTGAAATGTCAGCTCCTGTTGGGAGATTATTTATAGCGGTTGTATTATTATTTACAGTAACAGTAATAGATGCTAAAGAATTGGTATTGTCAGTTATTTCTATTACATTAGCTGCTATATCTGCAGCTATTGATTGACTTACACTAGTAAAGGCACCTGAAATATCTGATGCTATTTGAGTAGATGAAGAAATTAAGCCTGCTAAAAAGCTTGATGTAGTATTATAAGTTAATTCACCTCCTGAAGTGTTGTAAAACACTAAATTACTTGTTGATGAATTACTTAAACCTGCAAATAACTTTCCACTTGCAGTTATACCACCTGAAGCTGTTACATTAGTATGGATATGTGTTGAATTACCACCATCTACAAGTTCTATAAATTTAACGTTTGAATCTGTATTATATATGTAAAAATTATCATTACTTGCACCAGCATTACCTAATGACCATTTTCTAGTTGCTCCTGTAAAATATTCAAAAAGTTGTTGGTTACCATTAACTCCTCTAATAAATTTTATCCTAGTTCCTTGAGAACTACTAATAGTTAATCCATTACCTCCTAAGTTTCCTTGTATACTTAAAAAATCTGATCCACCTGCTGGTATAGTTGTATTGTCTCCTAGTCTAAGTCCTCTTTTAGAGGATAAAACAGGGGCAAAAATACCAGCAATTCCCCCATTAACTCTCATATGTAGTTGATCAGGATTTGAAGTATTGTCTTCATGAAAGTATCTTATACCTCCTATATCTATATCATCATGTCTACCAAAATGTATTTGTGATTTTTTAGAATCTGATGCTATAATAGCTATTGATGCATCTTGATTATTATCATTATTTTGAAATACTGCTACGTTTGAAGTTCCAAAAGCTGGTGTACCTTCTCCAGATGATTTTTGAATTAGTAATTCATTACTTCCTGTTATATCACCTGTTACTTCAAAAGAACCGGTTATAGCAGCATCTCCATTTCTTTGTCCTGTTTGTTTAAAAGTATCTAATTGTGATGATAAACCTGCACTTGAAGTAAAATGAACTTTTCCACCATTGTCTATTCCTGAATATACTAAGACATTTGAATGATTAGCTTCAGAGGCTGAAATAAATAAATTTCCGCTTGCACTTATGTTACCTGAAGCTGTTAAGTTTGTTAAAACATGAACACCATGAGAACCACTTAAATTTAAACTATTATCATCATTATAAGTTGTTATATGAGCTATTCCAGAATTATTGTGGCCTAATTTTAATAATGGGTTTGTAGCTCCCGTTGAAGTATTATAAATATTATGGGTTATAGAACCATTTACTCTCCAATTTAAGTTTAAATATTGACCTAACTGAAAAAAATAAGTCGATGCTCTATATAAATTTAGAAATCTACGATTTGTACTAGTAGATCCCCCATTAGATAAACTAAACATATAATCATCAGAACTATTAATAGGTTGAGGTCCTATTAACATTCTACCAAATGAACCTGTTCCACTTGCACTTATATCACCTGAGGCTGTTATATGACCATCAATAAATCCGTCACCAGTTCGTATACCTGTTGATTTAAAAGTATCAACACCCGTTATCCCTGTTGTATTAATAAACCCAAAAGAAGCTGTGCCTGAAGCTGACACATTACCATTTGGAAACACTGTAAATTTAGGTTTATAGTCTGCTGTTTTTACTTGAAATAATATTTCTTCTTTATATCCATGGGATCCTGTCCAAGAATGACCTGTCCAATTTCTTTCAATACTCATACTAGTATCATTGTGAATACTATTAACTGTATGTATTTCGTAATAATTTGTATTGACCCTATGTACAAAATCAACTCCATTTGATCCACCCCCAAACGCGGGTCCTTGATAAGCTGGAGTAAAGCGAACTTCATTTGCTGTTCCTAAAGAATTTAATCCAAAAGATTCTACAACATGATATGATCCAGTTTCAACCCCAGAAGCTGTAGAAATTAATATTATATCTCCTACTACTAGTTCATCAGAAGGATCTATTGCAGATCCAATCGAAGCTGTTTCAGAGTTATTTGAAGCTGTGTATTGGCCTGTTAAAGACATTATAGTGTCTCTACCTTCTATTTTTATAGCTTCACCTACAACAAAATCTGTAGTAAATGTTGTGTTTGTACCTACAACTTGATTAGAATTATTAACCATCTCTATAGAATGGTTAGAATTATCAATTAATATATCAACAGGATTAGTAGTTCTAAAATTATCTGCTTGTACTGATTTTGTAACATGTAAAGATGAAGAAGGTGTTATTATTCCTATTCCTACTTCACCTAATCTTCTAAAGTCTGAAGCACCAGCTATAGTCATAGATGCTGTTAATCCTGTTACAAACTGTATGTTATTTGCTCCATCAAAAGTACCATCTGCTGAACCAGGTATATTAAATGGGTGGGGTTGGTTTTGGAGCTGTGATGTTTTTGATTTACTATTAAGGTAAAATGCGTGTTTACTTTGATTAGCGTATGATGATGTTTGTTTACTAGAAATTAAACCTATTTCTCCCTGTAAAGTAGAATTAGTTCTTGGACCTAAAGTAAAATGTATGTTTGGTTTTTCTCTATCGTCTTTCTCTCTTGTTTCTAATAGTATGTCAGCATTACTACCTGACTTCGCTCTCATATGTAATAAGGCTCTTGGGTTGGAATTAAAAGAAAAATCACCAATTCCTATTCTACCTGATGCTTCAATAGCAAATAAACCCATTTCATCATTATGAAAGTTATAAAGTATATTACTATTTGTAAAAGTACGTGGTAAACCTTGAAGCCATTTTGTTCCTGTTCCAAAAATTTCATCCATTGAAGCAGTATGTGGTTGACCACCTCCAACAAAACCAGATCCTGCTATTGATGCTGAATGTGCTGATCCTCCTTCATCTCTTACATGAAAAGACATTGCATTTTGTCTAGTAATCCCCTTAGATGTTCCAGGATATACATCATTTGGATCAGTAGCTAATGATGTATTTGTTTCTGATTCTATTACTAAAGGAGTGATGGCCATCCAGCTATCTCCTGGATCTACTTTTCCTTGAATTATGGGTGATATTCCTTGAGAAGTATACTGACCCCCATTAAAAATAAATAAACCCGAACCTGAACTATGAGAAAGAGGATCAAAAAGAGGACCTACTACAAGGCCATTATATCGTTTTCCATAGTCTGCATTTCTTGTATTTATATGGAATTTAGCTGTATTACTTTGTGATGTTGCTGAAAGATGGGGATCTATTAATATTGCAGGTAGACTTGATGTTTGGTCTCCTGTTGCTGCTTCAAAGTTAGGACTTAACCCTACATTTCCATTAAACCTACCAAGAAATCCATTTTTAATTTCTATTGCTGAAGGAGCATATAAGTGATGAAGATCAGGATTTCCTGAACCCGAAGTATGAATAAATATTGCATTTGCGGCTGAAAGTACACCAGTTGTTGAATGGTCTTTTATAAAAAATCCTGTACTTCCACCGTCTATAAGTCCTATTGAAACCTTATCTTTATTAGTTCCATTAAAAGTTCCAGCTCCTTGAAAACCTATATCTGCTATATCATCCGTAATTCCTGTTGAAGCTGATATATGAATATCATGAGTTATAAGATTTTGTTGACCATACCAAGCTCCTATTCCTACAGGTCTATCTATAAGAGTAGTAGCAGAAGAAGATATATATAAAGGTCTAGCATCGTACCATACACTTTCAGTTACTGCGTTTATTTCTACTTTTACTATATTATTTACATTAGATGCAGTTACAGCATTTCCTATAAAATCTAAAACACTAGCACTAGATGTTACAAGTGCTGAAGGTTTTGAAGAAGAAACAGCTAAATTTGACCCACCTGGTATAGTAACAGTAACATCATTTCCTATGGTAGTAGCTGTTACTCCAGCTCCTTCAAAATCAAAACTTTCTACATCAACTGTTAATGTGTTTCCTTTATTTTTTACTTCTACTTTACCTCCAAAATTTAAACTTTCTGATGTTGCGTGTGTTAATTCACCTGTTGTTTCATTATAGTATACTAAATTACTTGTTGATGATGAAACTAAACCAGCATGTAATGTTCCACTTGCACTTATATTACCCGTAGACGTTATATTATTAAATGTTACATTATCTGTTGTTTCAACACCTGTAGCTACTGCTGACAGTTGTCCGTTAGCATTTAAAGTAAGATCAATACCTGTTTGGCCTGTTGTATCCGAAACAGAATTTAATTTTCCTGTTGCAAAACTTCCTGTGTGGTAAACTCTTCCTGTTGACGGATCTCTTACTAGTACTTGGTATGATGTTTGACTTGAAAAACTTGAAGCACTTATGAATAATAAACCACTTGCACTTACATTACCAGAAGCTGTAATATGGCCTGATCCTGTGACTTCTATTCCACTATCATGGACTGTAAGGATTCTTTTATTACTATGTTCTATCTGTAAATTACCAGCTGCATTGGATAAATCATCAGGAGATTCAAATAGTTTAATATTATCAAATATAAGTCCTTCTTCATTTCCAGGATCATTAAATCTAATCTGATTAACTCCAACAATATTATTATTATTTAAATCAAGAACAGTAGCTGCACTAGGGTTTTTAAATTCAATTTTTCCAGTAGGAATTAAAATATCAGAAGCAGTTATATTACCACTTGCAGTTATATTACCTGAGGCTGTTATATCGTTAAATTGTACGTTGTCTGTTATTTCAACACCTGTAGCTACTGCTGACATCGTTCCATTAGTATCTAAAGAAAGATCAATACCCGTTTGACCTGTAGTATCAGATACTGCTAATATAGCTGTTACATCTACTTGGTCTGAGGAAGATATTAAACCAGGGTTAGCAAAAGTTTGAAATTCTCCAGATGATTCGTTTTGTACAACTATATTTGTTAAAGCATCTGCTGTAGATGAGCTTGCAAATAATAAACCACTTGAAGTTATATTTCCTGAAGAAGTTACAGCTGCGAATAAGGGTTTATCTGATGTTTGTAGTCCTAAATCAACTACTGATTGAGCTACACCATTAATTGTTAATTGTGCTTCACCCTGAGCAGGCGAACTTAGGACTGATTCTGAAATTATTCCTTGTAATAAACTAGAAGTTGAAGCAAAAGATAATTCTCCAGTTGCTTGATCATAATATACTATATTTAAAGTATCTTCATTAGGTAAATTAGTAAAAATAGCTGTACTTGCACTTATATTTCCACTTGCACTTATATTTCCACTTGCACTTATACTTCCACTTACATCTACATTACCAGTAAATTGGTGTGTATCATCTTCTGAATCCCCAAATATAGTAGAGCCACTTTCAAAAATTATACTTGCAGAAACAATTTCTGTGTGAAATTCTTGGGCTGTAATAGTACCCGTAACTGTTAAAGAGCCTGTAATAGAAGCATCTCCCAATCTTTGTCCTGTTGTGTAAAAAGTAGTTCCTGAAAAACTTCCTGTTTTATAAACTCTACCATCAATAGCGTCTACAACTAATACATTAGTTCCTGACGATTGACTAGCTGCTGGAACTCCATCTGTACCTGGAATATAAAGATCATAGGGGTTATTTACTGTAAACCTATCAAAAGATACATTTGCTATACTATTACCTGCTGAAAATAAGTCTATAGTATTTGTTCCAAAAGTTAATTTTGTATTTGTGTTTCCTCTATGTATTAGAGAATCATGAATAAAAGCATTAGTCCCAAATAAATCTAAATCAGCTATTACATCTTCAAAAGAATGTACTGTTCCACTAGCAGTAATATGGCCTGGGTGCCCTGCAAAACCATTAGCATTTGGAACAGAACCTGTTGTAAATATATTTCCATATACTATTAAAGCAGGGTTAATAAAATTATCTAATAAATTGCAAGAAGAGGGTAAATGTTCTCCTATTCTTACAGATCCTGAAAAAGTTGTTAATGTTTCAGCCCCTACACGAAATTCATTTTTACACCCACATGTAGCTGAAGCTAATATAAATCTAAACTGGTCTGTACCAGTCATAATTTTTTCACCTGAACTATCGTTTATAAGGATTTGTTGGTTTGTAGATTGTCCTGGGAATACTACTAAATCAAAATCATCTGGTGTACCTCTAATTGCAAATAATTCTCTTCCCCTTTTATAAAATATAGTACCTGTTTGAGCATTTAAAACTATATCTTTAGAGGAAAAAGAAGCCGCTACTGGATCTCTAAATTTGATTAATAATTTTCCTCCTTTTTTACTCATTATATGTTATATTGTTCTCTTCCATTAATAAATTATTAATCTACATTTATCCTGTGCGGACATTTAATTTAGTATTTTTATTGATTTTATCCTGGATCTTTTTAGAGATCTTTCATTTAGTAGTTTTTGGTTATAAATATAATACTATTAGTTTTTCAGTGTGTTTACTTCTTTAACTAATTCATTAATTTTTTCAATTAAAATTCTTAGGGTATAGGCCTCTCCATTGACTGATTCTAAGGATGATATAGTCTCTGTTGCTTGTATTTCTGCCTTTGCTGGTTCTGGAAAGGATCCCGATTGTATATACGTTATGTTTGACATATTATTTATTTTTAAGTTATTGCTTCAATGTACCAAGTTGTTCCAGCGGGAAGCGTCCTGAGCCGTTGTTGTTGTGACTTATTAAAGCACGCAAATACAATTTTAAATGTATCATTAGCCTCAACTTGAACCATCCCTGTGTAGTTATGAGTTGCTCCTGTTGCAGGGCCAGATGCTGCGTTAATATCAGTAGCGACAAATCTATGATATCCTCTAGTTTCGGTACCATTTACAAAAGCATAGGATCCTCCATTAGGCTTTTTTAATAATCCTACCTGAGATTCTAACCTATTTGAGCCATTTCTTATTTCTAACGTTACACCGTGAGTAAACTTATATAGTCCGGCCCTCTTTATGGTTAATTCATTACTGGATAAGTCGAACACAGTGCTTGCATGGCTACTCGTAACCGCTCCCCAAGATATAATTGTGGCACTTTGTGATACTCCAGGCCTAATGTCTTCCTCTGTGTCGTTATTATTTGATGATATGTCCGCTGTTGTGTTAACACAATAAAAATGTAGGTTTGGTCTTACAACATACCCTGCTCCACCATCACTTGCTGATATATGTCCACTTGCACTTATGTTACCGGAGGCTGTTACAGGAGCATCTAATTTAATATTTGTACCTTTTATGTCTGTTTTAAGGTTAGCATTAGCTACTTGGATTACATCACTAGAATTTATTCCTAAAATATTTCTAGAAGTTCCTCCTGTTTCTTTACCTTGAATGAATTTATTATTTGTATTTAGTTTTACAAAATCTTGAGCTAATATAACATCACTAAAAGTACCTCTTCCAAATGAACTTGTAGTTCCTGTAACAGTTCCACTTGCACTTATATTACCTGAGGCTGTTATATGGCCTATAAATAAATGACTTGGTATCATAGTTGAAGAACCTCTTCCATATCGTATTTTAGTCCAAGAAGCATTATTACCTAACTGTAGTGTTGAGTCGTCTTGGTTATTATCAGTACCTAGGGCATTTATATTTCCTAAAAGAAATCCTCCATTCTCAGAAGGTTTAGCAATTACATTTCCACTTGCACTTATATTGCCTGAGGCTGTTATGTTACCATTGGGTCCTGTTACCTTAACACTTCCACTTAATTCTATAGTATCACCTGTCATTCTAAAACCATTAGGACTATCTCCCATTTCAAATATGTGGGTGTTTCCTGCTGTGCTTAATTTAATATCTAAAGCATCATCGCCCTGCTCTAAATCTCCAATATTAAGTGTATTACCTGATTGAGATACAAAAGTGTAAGGATCAACCGGACCTGTTATTGCAAAAGTAGTAGCTGCTATTTCTCCACTTGCACTTATGATTGAAGCTACTATTTCTCCACTTGCACTTATAATTGAAGATGTTACGGGAGCATTTAATTTAATGTTTGATCCTGCAATCATAGTAGCATTAGGTGTATTATCATCTCCAAATTGATATGTTTCTATACCATTAACAGTTGCTCTTATAACGACAGGATTTGTAACGTCTTGAAATTGTAATATCTGATTACCGTTTGCTGTAAATCCACTTGCCTCTATATTACCACTTGCACTTATATTACCTGAAGCCGTTATATGACCACTAGATATAAGTTGACTTGCAGAAACATAACTCTCTGTTTGTACATAAGAATCTGCACCATCAATTACTACTCTACCACCAAGAGAGGTTGTACTAGAATTTGAAAAAACAGTACAACTCATTGCACCATCTGTATCAATGCCTCCTGCACAAGCTATATCAATTGAACTATGGACATTAGTTATATTTCTACCTCCTGTAAATATTCTACTTGCATTTATATTACCTGAGGCTGTTATATTACCTGATACTTCTATTCCATCTGAAATAAATATATTACCTGCACCCGTTGATACATTATCATTTCGAATGAACATACCTGGTTGAAATGATATACTTGAACCTAGAATAGCTCCACTTGAACTTATACCACCTGAGGCTGTTATTGCTCCGTTAAATGTATGTGTATCATCTAATGAATTACCAAATACAGTAGAACCAGAAGAAACATTAATTATACTTTCAGATACTATGTAAGATTGTGCTTTAAGGGCTCCTGGAATTATTACATTATTACCTTCAAAAGATATAGGTAAAACACTACCAGTTCCGTTTTGTAATTGACCATTATCTATTTGAACTACTCTTTGATAAGTGTCTTGAATATTTTGGTCAGTAAAATCTGCCATTTATAACTTTTATTTTTGGTTCTCAAGAACCTTTAATACACCATTTATGACTTTATCCGTGTTTTTCACGGTATTTTCTTGTAGATAAGTTGCTACTATATTATTTAGTTCGTTACGTTTAAATGAAATATTATCTACGTTTATATCTTCTTTTATTAGTAACTTAAATAAATTTATTACGTGTTGTTTTTCAGTAATTGTTGGTTTTTCATCTTTAACCTTAACTTTTACTTTAGTTTCTATTATAGGTTTTTTAGTTTGTTGTGATTTAACCTCAACAGTTACTTTTTTACTTGCATCTACTTCAAAATCTGATTCCCATGGGGTAAAATAAGTATCTTCAGCAATTACCTCTAAACGAATGTTACCTGTTGTATTTTCGTCTATTAAACCTTTTAATTTTCTAATAGGAATTTCACATTTTCCTTTTGAATTTATATTACCTTTAAAAAGTAAAGAGTAGTCTGAAGTTTCGACTACTAATCGTGCTGAAGATTTACTTAGACTGGCTCCTTCTAACTTAATATCACACTCAAAAAGCTCAGATTTGTCTGTAAATAATTTATACATGAAAATGTTTTATTATAAATATAAGATAAGTACTAAAACTTAATATTTTCTGTTAGTACTTCTATACCTAGTACTTTTTCTGCTAGTAACTTTATGTCAGAAACTTTAATTTTATAATTTTGAATTTCTTTTTCTTCTTTAATAGTTTTACCTTGGACTTTACAAATTAGTTTTACAAGACGTTTTTTCTTGTCTTGGTCTTTCATCCAAGGCATATCATCTTCTAAAACACCACCTCCACCTTGTTGTATTATTTCTACAACTTCTTCAATTAAAGCTACATCATTCCATGTGTAAGGAAATCTTGAAGGTTTAAAACCTACTTTGTAGTCTTCACTAGGGGGTGCAGCATTCCATTTAAAATCTGCGTCTTTCCATTTTATAGGTGTTGCCATTTATTATAAAGTAATCATTAAGGTACCACAATTAACACCTGATATTACTGTACTACCAGAAACCCAAACAGATCCTGTTGGTAAATTTACAGATGAAGTTGGAAGGTTTGATAAAATCATACTATTAAATGAACCTGTTGACCCTAATATATTTCCACTTGAGCTTATTTGGTTTGACATTGTTACAGATCCAGAAAATACTACAGGTGATCCTATTGTTATAGGTGATAAACCTTCTAATCTACCAAAAGAACCTGTTAATCCCGTTATTTTTCCACTTGAACTTATATTACCTGAGGCTGTTATATTATTTTGTAATAATAAACCACCATTTACTATTTGTAAGTTATCACCCGCAACATGATGAGTTATAAAAACTGGAGGAGTAATACCATCTCCACCAATATGGAATTGTGGTGCTATTATATTACCACTTGCACTTATATTTCCTGAGGCTGTTATATGTCCACCAAATCCCCCAGGGTCAACTGTTAGGTAATTTTGTTTAATTTGTACAGGTACACTATTATTTCCTATTATGTATTGTCCAAAAGCTATTCCCCCAACTATATTATCCTCTATTACTAATCTAGAAGCCATAATATCACTACTTGCACTTATATTACCTATTACTTCTAATTTTTTTCCCGGTGTAGTTGTTCCTATACCAACATTACCTCCATTATAATATATTTTTCCTGAACTTCCTGAAGCCCAAAAAGTATCGGTAGATTGACCATAAATAGCTCCTGCTATTGTAAGAGCGGTTGTATTAACAGAACTTGCTGTTATGTCCGTTGCCCTTATATTAGAAGCTGTTATGTCTCCGGTTACATTAAGATCATCTACAAATGAAATTCCATTTACATCTCCACCAGTTGATTGAAATTTATCTGCTATTATAGTTCCTGAAGCACTTATATTAGAGGCTGTTATATTTGCAGCTGTTACGTCACCATCTATTGTTAATAATGAATTACCAACAGTATCTGTACCTATTGCTACTTTATTATTTCCTGCGTCTACAAAAAATGCATGTGTATCAGTATCAGACTCTACTCTAAAATCCATAGAAGCTATCCCATTTTCATTAACAGTTACACCATTTGAAAATATTTGTAAGCCCTCGGCTCCATTTGCTCTAAAATTCCAACCATCATCACTTTGTAATTCAATGTAAGTATTAGAAGAGTTTTGTAAAGATGCTATTTTACTATTAAGATTTAATAAAATATCTCCATCGACAGTTAAATCATCTTCTATATGAGCATCATCACTTGAATATAAATGAGACGCTGTTATTCTCCCACTTGCACTTATATTTCCAGAAGCTGTTATATGTGTTTCAGTTGAAATATACCCACTTGCACTAAAGTTAGTATTTATTATTTGAGGATTTACTTCAGTATCATTTAAACTTACATATGAGTCTATTAAGTCTTGATATTGATTTTGTGTAGGTATATCACCTGTTTCAAAGTATCCTTTTAATGTATTTCTTGTTTTCTTTGCCATTTTATCCTATTTGGTTGTTTTCTCCTATTATTTGGTATCCTATTCCTGTTCCTATCTGCTGTATATTTTGTGCACCTGTTGTTTCTCTAATTTCATCTCTTGTTTTTGGTTTATCAAAAGTACTTACTACTGAAGTATTAAAACTAACTGTAGACTTACTAAAATATTTTTTAGGTTGAGATGCTAGTTGTGTACTCATAGCGTCCGGTACTATATATCCTTGGAGATCTAAACCAAAATTAGTTTTAACATTTCTATTACTTCCTTGTGCTACTTCTACACTATTTGCAAAAGTATCAATTCTAGCCATAAATTTAAATCTTTCGGGATCGCCCCAGTAAGTATCAGAAGCGTAGTTTATAGCTTCGACTATTTTATTATTTTGAGCTACATAATCAGTCCATATGATAAAAGAATATTTTAATCTAACATAATCAGGTATAATTACATTATGAAATTCTCTTTGTGGTATTCTATTTTGTAAAACAGAAAAATTATCGTATTGGTTTCTTTGAGTGTATTTAACTTGAAATGTTTGATAAAGTCTAGGATTATTTGCATCCATTTTATTACCAAGGTCTCTTCTTTTTTCAACACTATCTCTTTTAAACATAATAAGAGGTGTTTGTATTTTGCCCTCTTTATCTCTATAATATCCGTCTCTTTGAACTGATTTCCATCTTTCAGGATTACCGTATACTAAAGGTACAGCTATACGTTCATCGTTTTTTATAATAGATGGTTTTATAACATTATTAAAATAATATGCTATAGCTTCATCATGGTCTTGTATTCCTATGTATATATCTTTAATGTCATCATCATCTCTACGAGTAATAGCACCTCTGTTTATTGGCTTTTTTTGTGGGGGTTTACTGTCAGGTACTATACTTTCAACAGGAAAACTAGGCATAGCAGGATCTACAGATGCAGGTTTTTCTACATTTTTAGCCTTTAGATTTTCTCTTAATCTTTCATTTAATCCTTGTGGTATAGGTCTATTAAATTCTGTCATTATCCAAGTAAATTAGCTGTGCCGTCTGTTATTTTATTAGTAGATGGATATTTTCCACCTCTTAAAGGTATTAAATTTAATTTTTCTACTCTCGATAAATGACCCGTTAATATAATAGAATGACTACTACCAAAGTCAGAAGTACCCGTTGAAATAGCATAATCTGGGTCTTTACCTAAAATTAGTTGATTTTCTACCTTAGAATCAATTTCATAAAAATTATTTTTAAATAATAATATATCACCTATTTCGGGCACTAAATTTATACCTTTTAATTCATCTTTTAAAAATCTAAAATCAAAAGTTTGAGCAACATCGGATCCAAAATCATCAGACGACCAGTTTTGGTCTTCTTTTTTCATTAAACATGCAATCCTTACAGGTTCATAAAACATTTTACCTTCAGATTCACCATAAACATTAGTTGTAGTTTTTTCAAGGACAAATTTGTAATATCCTACCTCTGTCTGGATAATATCATTAATTATTTCCTTACTTATTGTATTAAAAAGTGATATGTCTCGTGATCCTCCAAATAATGCCATTATAGTCTTTTTAAAGTTTCTTCTTTAAATTTTACTGATTTAACACCAGGTATTCTTAAATCATTTTTAGACATGTCTGATGTTAGCATATCTTCTCTAAATTGTGTTAAGTCTGTTTTAGGGTCTGTTCTTGTTACAAATTTCATTCTAACTCTAGTAAATTCTATTTTATCTCTTTGTGGGTAGTCTTCAGGTGTAATATTATTTACAATAGTTACTTTATACAAACCCCTAATTTGATCTAAAATATTTGTAATAGACTCTTTTCTATCAGACAAAATATCTGCTTCTACTGAGTAAGTATTTAATACTTCTGTTAATATGTTGCCTAATTTTATCATTATCCTATATAAATATGGTATGGTATTTTATAATATGTTTCCTGTGTTTGTTGTGCTTCTTGATTTTTTCTTTCAAGTTGTTTTAGTCTAGTAGTTTCTTCAAGTAAGTTTTTTAATTCTTCTATTAAAGCTGTTTTTTCAGCTGCTGCTTCACTTAGTAGTCTAGCAAAATCTAAAGTAGCAGCGTCTCCTGGTATAGGAACAGACTGATATTTTCCTCTAACTCCTCCTAACATTTCTTTAACTAAAGCTAAAGCATATCTTCTAATCCATTGTCTTCCTGGTTCATTTATAAAAGCATATGTTGGGTTAGTGTATGGTACATTTGATATGTCTGTTATTAAGTTACTTGCTCCATTTTTAATAGGATTATTTGCTACTGATTTTAATTGGTATTCAAAATGTAATGTGTAAGCCCTTTCAGGAATTGGGAATAATTTTAAGTATCTATTGTCTTCAATAGTAAAATGATATCCCGATTTTCTTATAGTGTCATTTAATTCAATTGCTTGTATTTTTTGAATGTCAAAACTTAAAGGCATTAACATAAAATTTACACCTGGTGAATAATTACCAAATCCAAATGTTTGCATTAATGATTGTATACCTGTACCAGTACCAGCATATGGATCAAAATATCTATTAATAGCTGCTGGTCTATAATGCATTATTCTTTTTATATAAACGGCTTCAGATCCACTTAAAGATGAGGATACATGAGATAATAAATCATATCTTTGTTGACCTATATTAACATCTAAAGATCCTGATTCTAATTTATAATTTCCTCCTCCCCCATCTACTTCATTTCCATATTGTTCAGATACATTAATGGTACCCCCCATATTAGGGGTAATTAATTTATTGTTAAAATTAGAACCTGTCGTATTACCTTCTAATGTTTGAAAGTTATTAATTATTTGAAAATCATATAATTGTTTTCCATATTCATTAGTTGCCTCTTCAAAAGCAGTAAAGAAATTAGCTGCTTGTAATTCTACATCTACTAAAGGATAACCTAAACGTTTAGCACACCAGTCAGCTACATTAACTGCATCTGTTTGAAAGTCTGTATCATTATCATAAAATGAAAATGGAGTTAGGGTAGCATCAAATGATGATGAGCCGGGCCATATAGGAATTTTTGCCATTTTTAATAGAATTAGGTTGTTCTATTATAAATATGAAGAGGGTATGGAGAATTTACATTCCATTTAACATTTCAAATACTTCGTCTATTGCTTCATGTCTGTGGTTGTCTTGTAAAATCCTTTTATAAACATACTGAGAATCATCAATTTTAGAAACATCATGAATAGCTGAGTAATTTTTATCTTTAAGATCAATTTGTTGACTATCACCACAGTATATCATTGTTGATCCTTTTCCTATTCTACCTAAAGTCATTCTAAATTGTGATCTAGTTAAATTTTGAAACTCATCTACTATTACTAATGAATTTTCAAATGTTCTACCTCTAAAATGTGCTAAAGAAACTAATTCAATTTTTTCTTCTTTTTCCATTTTATCTAGAATAAGAGGTTTATTATAAACTTTTCTCATGTTAGATCTAATAGGTACTAACCATGGTTCCATTTTTTCCTTTTCTGAACCAGGTAAAAAACCATTATCTTCTGTAGATACTGTAGGTCTTGTGATGATAATTTTATCTATCATTCTTTTAAAAAACATATCTAAAGCTACTTGGCATGCTAATAATGTTTTACCACTACCTGCTTTTCCAACTATAAAATTGTAGGGATGATGTAAAATTGCTTGTTTAGCTGCTTTTTGTTCTGCTGAAAGTGATAATGAAAATCTTACAGAACCTTTTGGTGGTTTTTTTGTTGTATTTTTTATTGCCATAAATATAACATTTGTCATACATATAAAAAAAAGAGCCGCTATTGCGGCTCTTCTTAATATAATTAGATTAAGTATTATACTTCGTCTAAGTGGTGTAAAATTACTTTACCGTAGAAATCAGGACGAACCATTTTCTTAGCGTATCTAGTCATAATACCTTTTCTTGGCGTGAATGATTTCGGATCGTACACTAGAGGAGTCATAATTAACGGAATGTAAGGAGCAAATACAGCACCAGTTTCAAGGAATTGAGATCCTTTGTAACCCATTAAAATCGTGTTTTCAGTGATGTAAGGGTTTTTGTAAACTGTGTATCTGTTATTAATTGCACCAATCTTTTGAACACCCATGTTGTATTTGTTCTGATCTCCAGCAGAGTCAGCAGCAAATCCTGGGATTGATTCTAAGACAGTAGAAACTTTTGGAGAAACAACTAAGAAATTAGCGCCACCTCTTAAAGTTTTCTGGTGAATAATGTTTGATACTTTCTGTAGTTTAACACCTAAAGTTTGGAACCAAGACATTTTAGTGTAGTATACACCTGATGCTGGAGCTGCAGATGTTATAACACCTGAGTCGTTTACTTCTTCAGTGATTTTAGCACTCCAGTGAGCAGTAGTGTCAGCATTAGTGATTAACATGTCTAAAACTTCTAGGTCAATTTCCATTGAAATGTACTCACTTAAGATTGAAGTTAATTCTGCTTCAGCGTCAATTGAGTGGTAAGCATTCAAGTCTTGAGCGAACTCAGGAGTCCATTGTGCTTTCAATTTACGTGTTTTAGCAGCAACTGTGTCAGATCTTAATTGAACATTAATTTCTGGAATATCCATAGTAGATACTTGACCACTAGCTCCAAATCCACCTGAAACTCCATCTTTGCCTTCTTCGAAGTCACCTCTGTCGTCTAAGTTGTTTGGTCCTTTTAAGTACTGAACTGTTATAGCTGATTTATCAGTAACAGCTTGTTTGAAGAATAAATCTACGAAGTCAGTACCTGCAGTAAATTTATTAAATTCACCAAAGTTAGTTTTGTCTTTAACTCGGAATGCTCTTACTGCTTCTGGATCGAAGTCAGTTAATGATGATGTTGCAACTCTTAATACGAAGATGTTTGAAATATCTCCGTTAGCACCACCTGATGCTTGGATAAATTCTTCGTTAAAGTTAAGAGATGCAGAAGCTCCAGCAGCTAATTTACCACAAGATGCTGTGATATCTGTACCTGTTCCACCAATAGCAGCGTCTTGGTCTGTGTGACCATTTTCAACTGTACTTGCACCTGTTACATTTAAAGTTACTTCAATTTCATTAATAGAGTAACCAAACGTACCTGCACCGTAAAGGCCTTTTCTTGCTCCCGCAGCTGGTAAGTCAGTTTTTCTTAAGTCTGCTGTTGCAGCATAAAGTGAGTCACCTGATGTGAATCCTGGTTGACCTGTTCCATACTGGAAATCTAAATAAAAGATTAGTCCAGCTGGTAAATTCATTGGTTGAACCGATACTAAATCTTTAGCAACGATTTCACCAAATACTCTTCGTACTAATGGAAGAGCAACACCAGCCCATGCTTCTGAATTACCTGCACTAAAATTAGCACCAGTTCCTGTAGAAGAAGCTTCGTTTACTAATTGTTTTGCTTGGTTTTCCAAAAGAATCGCCATGTTGTTTTGTTCTGTAGAAGATTCAATTCCCTCTAAAAGTCCTGACTTTTCCCACTTAGCAGATAATTTACCTGCTTGGTCTTGAAGAACTTGGTAAGGGCTTGCACCTTCTAATAAATGATTTACATTGTCCATTTTTGTAATTCTTTTTTGGTTAATAATTATTCGTTAATTTTAATATTTGCTAATTTTTGGAAACGAGCCATCATGTTATTAGATTCTGAAATTACTTCTTTTTTAGGAGCGGTAGATGTACCTGCTGCTTTAGAAGCCATTCCAATACCTTCTTTTAATGATTTCGTTTTAGATTTGAAAGATTCTTTCTTTGATTTAGCAACATTGAAAGTATCCTTAATTGTTTCATATATTAGCTTAGCTTCCTTAGCAGTTTCAGCTTTGTCTAATGTCTCAACAACACGTAGTTTTTGAGATTCATCCAAAGTGTTTGCTTTGAAAATTCTGTTAACATATAATAGTTTAGAGTTTAAAAGATTAACTTCGTTAAGTTCAGCACGAACTGTTTCAAGAGCAGCTTTAGTTTCTTCTAATTCTGCTTCCATAAAGAATCGTTTAAAGTTTGCAAAGTTAGTTCTACTTCTCATTCCTTTAGCATTTAATGCTTTTACGAATTCATCATGTGAACTTACTTCATTATCACCTACTACTTTTGCAAATTCTGGTTTCATTCCTTTTGCAGCGCTTTTAGGTAATAACGAATACATGTATAAAGCAGCATCAGAAGGTCCTGATCTAGCACCAAATGGTCTTCCTGTAACAGGATTCACATTTTCGCCCATTTCTTCGTCCATGTACATTTCTTTCATTTCTTCGTCCATGTACATTTCTTCCATTTCAGCTTCTTCCATATCTTCAGCTTCTTTAACGTCGTCTTCGTCTTTCTTTTCTTCTAAACTTTCAATTTCTTCAAGAAGAGCATCTAGATCGAATTCTTCACCTTCGTAAATATCTGCAGCGTCGTGTGATACTCTTTGAACATCACTTGCTTTAGGGCTAGTACTGTGAACTTCTTCTAAATCTTCTTCCATTTTTTCTTTGTCGTCTTTAGCTTCTTTTTTAGCGTCGTCGTCTTCTTTACCTTCTTTAGCAGCATCTCCAGCGTAAGTATCTACCTTAGTTTTTATACTCTTAGGTTTTCCAGCTACTGTACCTCTGAAAGGTCCGCTATCTTGGCTGCCTTCGTTTACGTCGTCGTCATCTTTTTTAGCTTCATCGACTTTGTCTTCGTCTTTCGCTTCTTCTAGTTCTAATTCATTTAGTATTTCTTCCAAATCAATTTCCTCATCTAGATCATCTTTTCCTTCTTTTTCCATGCCTACGGTTTCTTCCATGTCTTCTTCCTCCATTTTATGATAGGTTTCTTCCATGTCTTCTTCCTCCATGTTTCCATAAGTTTCTTCCATATCTTCTTCCTCCATGTTTCCATAGGTTTCTTCCATGTCTTCTGCTTCATCTAATTCTTCAGAAAGTCTAGCAGAAAGCATAGATTGAAGTTTTGGTGTAAAAGCTTCTTCTAGTGCGGCTTTTGCATTTGCAAGTGCTACTTCACGAACTGCCTTAGCGTCAGCGATAGCCTCTTTTAAAATGTCCTTTGCCATTTGTTTAAAGTTTTTTTCTCTTTCGAGTCTCGTTAATAAATTATACGGGAAATAAGGTTATTAGGAACCTTAATAAAGGGTTATTATAAGTCAGGGACGGCTTATTGAGAAGTCCGTATGTTCTGAACATACATATATGAAAAGGAGGGAGACCAAAAAAGGCGCCATAGGCGCCTTTCTTGTGTTATTTTCTTAAAAATTACTTTTTAACAAAAAATGACATTACAATTACTAATACAACTAGTCCAACAAACCCACCATTACCTAGTGAATTTACTAAAGCAGTTAAATTAGCAATAACGTCCATACCAAAAACTGATCCTCCCGTTAATACAAACCAAAGGATTGTTACTGGGATAACAGCCATCATTACAGTCAAAAGACCACCAAAGAAACCTGTTATCATTTTCATTACATTTTCCATGTTTTCGTTTTTTAATTAATATTAGTTTAAAATTTATAAGATAAACCTAAGTTAAAAGATCCTTCTCTTTCACCATTTTCATCTTCATTTAAACCCATACTGTAGTTAGGTTCAACATAAAGTCCTTTCCAAACATCATAAGAGTAACCAAGACCAATTGTTAAATTGTCCATCATCTCTTCTGTTGGAGCTTGAACAGAAACATACAGGTTTTCATTCCAAAGATATCTACCCCATAAATCATATGAAGCTTCACCTTCAGCATTTTCACCTGCTCTTACCAAACCAACAACACATTTATCGTTGTAAATGTACCCGATACCTAAGTTGTCAGTAAAATTTGTTGTACCCCATTCTTCGTTTAAATCGCTGTCAGGAGTGTTTACAGTAGTTACTACCATAAATTGAGCTGATGCTGCAAACGTTGTCATGATTGCTACAGCTAGTGTCATAATTAAATTTTTCATAATTTTTGTTTTAGTTAATACTTGTTTTAATTGAAAACAGGAGTAGCTGACTACTACTCTTGTGCTGTGAAGTACTTTTTAGTACTGTATGTTTTTTAATCTCTCATGAGAATTTATATATTTGTGTAACCTTTATTGTTTTACATACATATAATTAAATTTTGGAAAAGCCACATTTTTTTGTGGAAGTTTTAGAGAAATGAACAATTAGTTGTTCACAACTAACACTTACAAACCCCCGTATTATCACATATAATATCGCGGATTATGTTATTTACATTTGTGTATTTATATTCTTGAATTGGGTTTACTCCCTCTTGTAATGCTCTACCTACTGGAGTCATAAATG
>VTLG01015798.1_pt1 | contig 22360 bp, 33 predicted proteins | sample 4694571 | NCBI WGS metagenome assembly VTLG01 (sample SAMN12604809, study PRJNA352737) | marine metagenome | biome: ENVO:00000447; feature: ENVO:00000209|ENVO:00000569|ENVO:01000036; material: ENVO:00002151; isolation source: viral sequences binned using virsorter ...
CTAATCAAGACTAGAGGTAATTTATTATGCCATCTTTATTTGAAGTTAGTGCGGGAAAACTAGCCGGCCCAACTACAGGCGGAACTGTTACCCAAGCAACTAACAAAACAACAGGTGTGACTCTTAACGCGGAGTCAGGTCAGATTACTATGAATGATGCGGCGTTAGGCGCTGCGGCTGAAGCAAGTTTTACAGTTACAAACGATAAAATCGCCGCAACTGATGTTGTCGTTGCTGTTCATGGTTCTGCGGGAACTGCGGGTTCTTACATGGTAGGAGTATCAGCAATCGCCGCAGGCTCTTTTGGAATCACAGTTACTAACGTTTCTGGCGGTTCATTGAGCGAAGCAATCGTAATTAATTTTGTTGCTCTTAAAGGTGCATCAAGTTAATGGGATTGTTTGCTTTTAAGCGAATAAGGGAAAAAGAAGCTGCCGTTGCGGTGGCTTCTATTCCTACTAAAACAAAAAAACGTAAACACAAATCTAAGGTCGAAAATGGCGATAACAATAGTCGCAACAGCAGGCAGCGCAACAGCAAATAGTTATTTGACGTTGACAGACGCAAACGCAATCATCGAAGGTCTAGTCGAAGACGATGATGTTACAGCGTGGTCTTCTGCAACTGACGACCAAAAAAACCGCGCGCTATATACAAGTACGATCAGAATTGATCGCGAAAGATTTCTTGGAGCAAGGGCAACAGATACGCAGGCTTTACAATGGCCGCGAACAGGAGTCAGAAAACCAGATACTTATGTAAATACATATGCTGTCGGATTTCCTTTTCGCATTTCAACAGATTATTTTACAGATACAGAAATTCCAGATCAAGTTAAAAGGGCGCAAGCAATATTGGCTGTTTATTTAAATAATAATAAAGCGGGGCTTGGCTTATCAGGCTTGGAGGATTATAAAAGAGTAGGCGTTGGCGGTATCGCTGTTGAACCCGTATTCAGCGGTTCTGTCGGCGCTGATCGCGTTCCGCCATTATTTGAACGCTATTTCACAGGCTTGCGAATAAGTGGGCCGGGTAACATTTCAATCAAAAGGAGTTAATCAATGTACAACGCAGACCCAGATTACACACTTGGCGGGGAGCTAATCACAGATACAGCCGCACACACGGGCAGATTTAAAAGTATTTTTTTCAAGGAAGATACACAAATCAATACGGCTTCGCATAATTATTCAGGAAATTCAATTGATTCTGAAACTTTTCTTGCGGGTCAAACTATTTACGGATTGTTTACAAGTATCACTTTATCAAGTGGCGCTTGCATTGCCTATAAAATCTAATGCCAAACTTCGCAAGTGCTATTCAAAAGGCAATTGATAAAGTTGCATCAATTCAAGGTTTTGGTCAAAACGTAACAATTAGAACTATTACTGCGGGTTCTTACAACACAACAACAGGTGTTATTTCTGAATCGAACAGCGATGCAACTGTCAAAGCTGTTTTTGAAGATGTAAATATGCGCGAAGTAAATGAACTTATTCAGGCGGAAGATAAAAAAATTACTATATCCGCTGCGGCTGTCACGGCAAAACCTACGACAAAAGATAAAGTTCTTATTTCAAGTATTGTACATAATATTATTCGCGTCCTTACTAAAACATCAGGCGGAACCGACATTTCTTACATCCTTTATTTAAGAACATGAGAAGAATACGCGTTGACCAAATCGGAGATTATTCAGAAGAACAAATTAATACTTTGTTGTCGGTTGCTGTATTGACAGGAGATCGTATTGTAAAAGAAGGCTCGCCTGTAGATTCTGGAAGGCTTGCTGTTTCTTGGCAGATAGGAGAAAATGCAGAAAGCGGCGCACCCGCCCCAGAAGGCAAATACGGCGCTTCTGGTAAAGGAACTGTCATAAGACCACCGAAGCCTTTAAATTATCAACTTGGAAAAGAAAATTTTAGAAAAAAATATCATATTCATAATAATGTTCCATATGCTGAACCTGTCATGTTTGGAACAAGTTTGCCGCCGTCTTGGGGTGGAACATACAGAAGTTTAAAAGGACTAAAGCCTAAACACCTTGATTTGTTGGCGAAAGAACTTGCAAACGAAATTCAAGACCTTTACAAACAAATAAGGGGTAAATAATGGCCGCTATTGATTTAAATACAGTAAGAGCAACAATTGAATCAAGAGTTGCGACAGAACTTGCTAGTAGCCCCGCAATATCTGTTGTTTTTCATAATATGTCGTTTGATAGTAGCGCCGTGACAACCTTTGTTCAATGCCTTACAACTTTTGGCGAAAGTAATTATTTAACGCAGGGAAATGCGGACGGATTAAACCGCGTAAATGGAATTGTTGTTTTTAATATCTTTACACCGCAGGGAATAGGTTCAGGCGATAACTACACAATTGGCAAAAGGTTGCGGGATTTGTACAATCGAATTACAGTTTCTAATGTGATCTTTGATGCCCCAATTGGGCCGGAGGTCGTAGACAATCCAAACCCAGAAGGTCAATTCCAAACACAATTGCGAATGACTTTTGAAATTTTTGAGGAACTTTAATGGAAATTACAGAAAAAATGCTTGATGCAATCGAAGCTGTAAAGGGACGCCGTGACCCCGCTTATTGGGATGGACGTTGCAGGCGATATATGGAAAAGCAAGAAAAATTAAAAAAAGATGTAAAAAAAACAATTAAGAGTTAATATATTTATAAATAGTTTCTTTTTTTGTTATGGCTATCAAAGGCGATGTTGGTAAAATTATGTTTGAAAACGCGGGCGGCACAGAAGCTGACGTTGGACAAACAAGATCATGGTCTTTGTCTATAACAAAGGACACGATGGAAACAACAAAACAAGGTGACACATTCAAAACAAATATCGGCGGCTTAATAGCGGGCGAAGGTTCAGCGGAACTTCTTTACAATCCATCCGAAACAGGCGCAGGCTATACAACATTTATTGATGATGTATTGACTACAGGCGACAACGCGGACGCATTATTTGAATTATTTCCTGATTCATCAACTTCAGCAAAAAAAATTAGCTTTGCAGGAATTATTACAAACGCAGAATATGGCGCTGTTCTCGGAGAAGTTCAAGTTATAAATATCAGTTTTATAACAAGTGGTACTATAACAAGCGCTATCTGATACATTGAGTTTATTAGTCAACTAATCAACCAATGCAAAAAAGAACTATTGACCTGTTAACTGAATCTTATAAAGATCAGATGACAGCAAGAAGAAAATACGAATTTAAAAATAAAAACGGAGAAAAAATTGTTGATTTGTATTTTAAGCCTTTAACAAGGGATGATCGTGTTCGCGCTCAAGGTGCGGCAAATACTGATGATGCTTTGACAATATCAACTTATCTTCTTTGTAAAAATGCAGAACTAGAAGATGGGTCAAAAGCATTTGCACCCGCAGACGCGCCCAACCTACAAAGAGAACTTCCAGAAAATGTATTGAACGAAATTGAATTATTTATGTTTGATATTCAATTAGATCAAGAAACAGCAAAAAAAGGATAGAGCGAGATAACTGGTTTAATTTCGAGTTTTTTCTCGCGTCAGAACTTGGTAAAACTATTCAAGAATTACGCTCTTTAATCACAGAAGAAGAACTTATATATTGGGCTTCATATTATCAAGTTAAGTTTGAAAGAGAAAAAAGAGAAATAAATCGTCAAAGAGCAAATAAAGGTTAATATATAAGAAAAGGTTTTGTTGATTTGTGGCACAGGCTAATGTAAAACTTGTTGTTGATAGTACGCAGGCCACTAGATCATTACAGGCTGTTCAAAATAAAACACAAAAATTAAATTCTGGAATAAGTAGATTAAAAGGTGCAATTGCGGGTATTGGTATTACTTTATTAGCGCGTAACGCAATACAGACATCAGCCAGTTTTGAAAAGTTAAACGTCAGATTAGGATTATTAACAAAAGCATCGGGAACTTTTGCAAGATCACAGGAAATAGCGGCTGAAGCGCAAAAATCATTCGGTATGAGTGCAACAGAAGCGCTTGAAGGAATTACAAATATTACTGCACGTTTGCAACCTTTGGGCGTTGGCGTTGAAGATATAAGAACAACATTTATCGGATTTAATACAGCGGCAAAATTAGCGGGGGCGTCAGCGATGGAAAGTTCTGCCGCTTTTAGACAATTGGCACAGGCTTTAGGTTCTGGGCGCTTACAAGGCGATGAATTTAGAAGTATTGCAGAACAGGTTCCAACAATTCTTGCCCCAATTGCCGCAGAATTAGGAACAACAGTTGGAGGATTAAAGAAATTTGCTTCTGAAGGAAAATTAACAAGTGATGTTGTTATAAGAGCATTGAAAAAAGTAGAACTTGAAGGTGCGGCATCTTTAAAGGCATTATTAGAAAATGACCCTACACAAGTTTTTAAAAATTTAGGCAATGCAACAGAAGACCTTTCAAGAGCTTTTGGCGATATATTTTTACCCGCTGTTGTACCCGCGATAAAAGCATTAACATCATTTGTAAAAGTCTCGGCTGAATTTGTAAATTCTGATGCGGGTAAAGCCACTCTAATATTGGTTGGAATTGCGGCAGGGGCAAAGGCAATTGCTGTTGCCTTACCGATAGCGGGTGCGGCTGTTACAGTATTCACAGGAAAAATTGTTGCGTTAAAAATTGCTGTATTAGGATTGTCGGGTGCTATAGCCGCGACAGGAATTGGAGCTTTTGTTATTGGTCTTGGATTATTAACAACACAAATAATAAAAACAAGACGAGAACAAGACGAATTAAATAAATCAATAATGAGCGGAACAGAAGATCAAGTAACAGAACAATTAAACAAACAGCTTGAAATTCAGAAAAAAATTGAAGAAAGATTAAAAAATGCAAACGGAAGAACAAAAGTTTCTCTTGAAAATAAACTTAAAGAAGTCGAAGCTGACATAAGATTGCTTGAAGGAAGACAAACAACCTTGGCATCTGATGAATTAATAAATGAAAAACTTTCAGAAAGAAATGAATTACTAAATCAAAATGTTACAAATCAAGATAAAAATATTCAAAAGACAAAAGAACAAAACGAAGAATTAAAAAGACAACAAGATTTATTTACACAAATCGGAGATAATATTGCAACAGGTATTTCTGATGCTTTAGTTGGTGCGATAAATGGAACAAAAAGTCTTGGAGAAGCCGCGCGTTCTATTGTAAATAATCTTGCAAATGATTTGTTAAGACTTGGGGTAAATACTTTATTAAAAAGCACAGGAATTGGATTGTTTGAAAACTTGCCGGGACTTGCAAATGGTGGTTCGGCACAGGCAGGCCGTAGTTATTTAGTCGGGGAGCGTGGCCCAGAGATTTTTACACCAAAACGAAGCGGTGTTGTTATCCCAAATAACCAAATCGGCGGAAGCGGTGGCATTGTCAATAATATAAATGTAAATGTTTCGGCTGAAGGTATGGAATCAAATGCAAATGAGCAACGAGGAAAAGAACTTGGCGTTGCTCTTGCATCAGCGATACAATCAGAATTAATTAAACAAAAAAGACCGGGAGGTTTATTAGCAATATAAATGGCAACCTTTCCTAGCGTCACACCTACGTATCAAGGATTTTCAAAAAAATCTGCGCCCGCTGTTCGCACAGTAAGGTTTGCAGATGGATTTGAACAAAGGATATTTTTTGGATTAGCAAGCAATCAAAATCCAAAACTTTATAACGTTAATTTTGAATTAAGCGAGACAGAATCAGATGTTGTTGAAGCGTTTCTTGATAGTCGTGCAAACGATCAAGAAAGTTTTACTTTTACACCGCCCGGTGAAGGTTTTACAAAAACTGGTACATATTCGCAATCAGGAACAACAGTCACTATTACAATTTCAAATCATGGTGTTGCAATAGGGGATGTTTTGACGATTGATTACACAACGGGTTCTGCAACCGATGGTTCTTTTACAGTTGCAACAGCGGTTGACGCAAATACATTTACAGTTACAGCGGCTTCAAGTGCGACAAATTCTGGAAATGTTTCTATAACTCTTTCAGGTGCAAAATTATTTGTTTGTGAAAGTTGGTCAAAATCAATTCCATATAACAACAGGGCGTCAATCAGCGCTACATTTAGACAGGTATTCGAGCCGTGAGTTCAGATAAAATTGTAAGTGATTTACAGAAAGTCAATCCGTCAGCGGTTATTGAACTTTTTACTTTAACACTTGATAATTCATTACACGGCGCAACAACAACTTATCGTTTTCATGCGGGAACAAGTTTAAAAGATAATGGTGAAATAATTTGGCAGGGAAACGCATATACAAGATTTCCTGTTCAGGCTGAAGGTTTTCAATACGGAAAAGGGCAACTTCCACGCCCGACCCTTACTTTTTCAAATGCTCTTGGAACACTTTCGGCAATACTTCTTACAGTAAACGCTATTACCACAGGAAACGATTTGACAGGTGCAACTGTCAAGAGAATAAGAACGCAGGCAAAATTTATTGATGCAGCAAATTTCCCAAGCAATGTAAATCCATACGGAACCCCAGACAGTACAGCAGAATTTCCGCAAGAAATATATATTATTGATAGAAAATCGGCAGAAAATCGAACTATAGTATCTTTTGAACTTGCGGCTGTTTTTGATATGGCCGGAGTTCGAGCGCCCAAACGTCAATGTACAAGGTCAGAATTTCCTAGTATTGGCTTGTTTGTTGGATGACTTGGAAGGCTGACGCATTGCTTCATGCTAAAGAACAAGACCCTCAAGAATCTTGTGGTCTTTTGTTAAATATACGTGGAAAAGAAAAATATTTTCCTTGTCGAAATCTTTCAATAACAAATCATCAATGTTTTATTATTAATCCAGAAGATTATGTAAAGGCAGATAATATTGGAGAAATTATCGGTATTGTTCATTCACACCCGACAACACCGCCTGTTGCTTCAGAAGCCGATAAAATAAGTTGTGAGCAATCAAACTTGCCGTGGTATATTGTCAACCCTAAAACGGAAACGTGGGGCGAATATGCCCCGTCAGGATATAAACCAGATATGATCGGTTTGCCTTGGGTTTGGGGTGTTTCTGATTGTTGGTCGCTTGTTCGTAGATACTATAAAGAAAAATTAAATATAGAACTTAGAGATTGGGAAAGGCCAACAACGCCCGAAGAATTTCAAGATAATCCTATGTTTGAAAGTTGCGCATGGCGAACAGGATTTCGTGAATTAAGAAACGAAGAAAAATTAAAAGATAACGATTTATTATTTATGTCAATAGGTGCGGTAGGTTTAAATCATGTGGCGATTTTTGTAGATGGCGATGTAATACATCATTTAAGAGATAGACTATCTTGTAAAGAACCTTACAACCCTTGGTTGTTAAAATGCACAGGAATGAGGTTACGTTATGCTTCGCAAAATTAAGTTATATGGAGAACTGGCAAAACAGGTCGGTCATAAACAATTTGATGACATAAATGTTTCTAATGTAGCGCAAGCGGTAAGTTTTTTAGTTAATAATTTTCCCCAACTGGAAAGTCATATGTCAAATAGATATTATAAAGTCATAATTAATGAGGAAGAAATCGGTGCGGACGAGCTTCACGATCCTATTGGTAAATCAGATATATCTTTTGTACCTGTTATTTCAGGTTCGGGGGGTAATTTCGGAAAAGTGCTTCTTGGAGTGGCCTTAATAGGTTTATCATTTACCCCGATGGGTGCGGGTCTTTTTGCTGCGGGTTCTGGTGCAGGTTTAGCGGGTGGCGGTGGTTTAATAGGTGCAACTGGTTTATATGCGGCAGGGGCTTATGGTTCGGCGGCTCTTGGCCTTATCGGTTCAGGTTTGGTTCTAAGTGGTGTTAGTGGGATGTTATTTCCAGTTCCAAAAATGCCTGAATTTTCTAGTGAACAAGACCCGCGTTTGTCTTTTAGTTTTTCAGGAACGCAACAAACGAGCCGGGCCGGAACGCCCGTCCCTATCGTATATGGAGAAATCTTCACAGGCTCAGTTGTGATTTCTGGCGGTATTGATACGGAGCAAGTTCAGGCATGACCGATAAAAGGAAAACAATTCGCGGTTCTGGAGGCGGTAGTGCGCCACCACCTCCAAGACAACCGACAAGAACCCCTGATACGCTTCACAGCAAACAGTTTGCAACTTTTCTTGATCTTATATCGGAAGGTGAAATTGAAGGTTCTGCAACTGCTTCAAAAGAAGGTATAACAGACCGCACTTCAGCCGCTTATGTCAATGCGTATTTGAAAGACGTCTTTCTTAACGATACACCTGTTTTAAAAGCATCTGCAAATTCATCAAGTCCGGCTGATTCAGATTTTAATTTTCAAAATGTTACTTTTACACCGCGTTTTGGAACTGCAAATCAGACAAAAGTTGACGGAATTGAAAGTTCTTCTTCAATAACACCTGTCGGCGTTACTGTTACGGCATCAGCGCCAGTGACAAGACAGATTACAAATACAAATATTGATCGTGTAAAAGTAACTGTTAGTTTTCCGCAGATACAAAAAGCAACAACAGACGGCGATCTTCTTGGTTCAACTGTTCAATTAAAAGTTGCTGTTCAATATAATTCAGGGGGTTTTACAGATGTCATCACAGATACGATTACAGGTCGAACCGCTGACGCTTATCAAAAAGATTATTCAGTTAAAATAACAGGTTCTTTTCCTGTTGATATAAGAGTCATAAGAGTTACCGCAGATTCAACAGATTCTTCTTTAATAGATTCTTTTCAATTTGCCAGTTTTGCAGAAATAGTTGACGATGCAAATACTTATGCAAACTCAGCATATAACGCAATTAGGCTTGATTCTCAGCAATTCAGCGCAATTCCACGCCGTAAATTTCGTATTCGCGGAATAAAAGTAAGGATTCCGGGTGCTGGCGCTTCTAGTTCAGGAACGCCAACTGTCGATTCTGCTACTGGCCGCATTGTGTACCCTGACGGATATATTTTCAATGGCGTCATGGGTTCAGCCGTTTGGACTAGTTGCCCTGCGATGATTTTGCTTGATCTCTTGACAACAGAAAGATATGGTTTCGGAACACATATTGCAGATGCAAACCTCGATTTGTTTTCTTTTGTAACCGCATCAAAGTTTGCAAATACTCTTGTTGATGATGGCTTTGGCGGACAGGAGGCACGCTTCTCATGCAACGTAAATATTCAATCTTCTAGTTCCGCATTTGATTTGATAAATGAACTTGCGGGTGTGATGCGTTGTATGCCGATATGGTCAACTGGCTCTATATTGCTGGCTCAAGATTCCCCGAAAGATTCATCGTTTTTGTTCTCACTTGCCAATATTTCAAGTGATGGTTTCAATTATTCTGGTTCAAGTTTAAAGCAAAGACATTCTGTAATTTCTGTCAGTTATTACAATATGGATTCGCAAGATATAGACTATGAAGTTTTTGAAAATACTACATTATCAGCAAAAATTGGAACTGTTGTTAAACAGGTAAAAGGTTTTGCGTGTACATCGCGGGGTCAAGCGCAAAGATTGGCAAAAGCAATTGCATTTTCGGAAGCAAATGAATCTGAGCTAGTGACATTTACGACATCAATGGAAGGTGGCTTGATGTGTAGGCCGGGCGCTGTAATCAGTATTAATGACCCTGTTCGCGCGGGTGTAAGGCGTTCAGGAAGATTAAAAAGCGTTACTTCAACAACTGTTGTCACAGTTGACGATACTGAAAATACAGATTTACCAACAACAAACAGCCCGACATTATCTTTGATTTTGCCAGATGGTTCAGTCGAGACAAAGGATATATCAGATATTACAAATGGTGTTGTTACTGTTTCTTCAGCATTTAGTCAGACCCCAAACGCAAACACAATATATTTAATACAAAATTCAACAGTTGAAGCGCAAAAATTTAGAGTAATAACAGTTGAAGAAACAGATTCAACAAATTATACGATTACGGCATTATCTTACATAAATGAAAAATACGCATTTATTGAAGATGGTGCATCTTTACCGACAAGAACAGTTTCAAAATTAAATGAACTTCAGCCGCCGCCTTCTAACCTTTCAGCCGTTGAAACAATTGTTCCAATTAATAATCAAGCGGTTTCAAAAATATTTTTAAGTTGGCAACCAATAGTCGGTGTTATTGAATATCAAGTTAATTATCGTTTTGAAAATGGTAACTATTTTACAGAAAGAGTTTCAAGACCTGATTTTCAAATAATGAATAGTCAACTTGGAACTTATGAATTTCAAGTTTTTAGTTATAACGTAAACGGACAACTTTCTGCAACTTCAAACGATTTAACTTTTGAGGCTGTCGGTAAAACTGCACTTCCGCAAGATGTTTCAAATGTAACTGTTGAACCTGTAAACGATCAATTTGTCAGATTGCGTTTTGATAAAGCAACGGACGTTGACGTAACCCACGGCGGCAACATAGTGTGCAGACATTCCAATAAAACAGACGGAACCGGCACTTTTACAAATTCTGTTGATATTATTCCCGCCCTGCCGGGTAACGTATCAGAAACACTTGTTCCCGCAATTGCTGGCGAATATATTCTTAAATTTCGGGATGACGGCGGACGTCTTAGTTCTGGCGAAAGTTCTGTCGTTGTGTCAGTTCCAGATGCAGTTCCAAAACTTGCAATTCTTACAGATAGAGAAGATACAGACACAACACCCTTTAATGGTGCAAAAACAAATACTTTTTATAGTTCTGGTTTGTCGGGTCTTGTTTTGGATTCTTCAGTGACAATCGATGATGTTACTGCGAATATTGATACATTAGGCTCTATTGATTTTCTTGGTGATATTGCTTCATCAGGTCAATATGATTTTGTTAGCACTATTGATTTTGGTGGAAAACAACCTGTAAATCTTACTCGTCATATGGTAACTGAATCCTTTTATCCAAATGATCTAATTGACCAAAGAACCGCACTAATAGATATTTGGACGGATATTGATGCACAAACAGCTTTTGATACAAACGCTCGTTTGCTTGTAGCTCAAACTGATTTAGATCCTGATTTATCGGTTTCTGCTACTTATGCACAATCAGGAACAACAATAACTATTACAAAAGCAAATCATGGCTATGTGGCGGGAAATGTTATAGTCGTTGATTTTACAAGCGGAACAGGTATTGATGGTGAATATGTAATACAAAGCACAGGAAGCGTAAATGATTTTGTGTTAACAGGAACTACAAGTCAAACAACAAGCGGCAATTGTACTTATGGGGCTAATTTTACAGCTTTTGAACCGATGGCAAATGGAACTTTTATTGCCCGTGGTTTTAAATTTAGGGCAGAACTAACAAGCGAAGATCCAGCGCAAAGTATTTTAATCAAAGAACTTGGATATTCTGCAAATCTAATAAGAAGAACAGAATCGCCGACAGCCGTTATTGCTTCAGGTACTTCTCGTAAATCTGTTACCTTCATCAATACCTTTTTCACGGGTACTTCTGAACTTGGCGGCTCAACAACAGCCCATCTTCCAACAATCGGAATTATTCTTGAAAATATGCAAAGTGGAGATTTTTTCAGCCTTCACAACATAACAGGAAGCGGCTTTGATATAGACGTCAAAAATGGTTCTAGTTTTGTTGATAGGAATTTTAGATATACCGCTGTCGGATTTGGGCGCGGTTCCTAGAATTATGATAATCTAAAGTAAAAATAAGTAGGCAATGGCAACTCACGATTATGTACTAGATAATGCCACAGGGGCGAATTTTCGTGCAGACCTTAATAATGCTTTAGCTGCGATTGTTAGTAATAATTCATCATCATCTGAACCCTCTACAAAATATGCTTATCAATGGTGGGCAGATACAAATGACGGCGTTTTAAAAATAAGAAATAGTGCAAACGATGGATGGGTTACTTTATTGCAACTTGACGGAACTTTAACGCTTGAAGATGGTTCTGCTAGTGCGCCCGCTCTAGGTTTTAGGGATGATTTAAATACAGGTATTTTTTCAAGTGCGGCTGATACTGTCGATGTTACCTGCGGAGGAACTACAAGGGGAAGTTTTTCTTCTTTAGGATTGACTGTTACAGGAAATGTAACAGCAACTACTTTTGTAGGAAATATTGATGCTGTTGACGGAGATTTTGACGGAACTCTTGAAGCTGATGCAATTACTGTTGCAGGGGTAGCGTTGGCAACTGTCATTGCTGGAACAACAGTTACAACGGCTACAAATGCAAATCATGTATCTGTAGCTGATAATGAATCAACAAATGAAAATAATTTAATTCCATTTATTGAAGATGCTTCTGCTACTGGAAATGTTGGACTTGAATCTGATGGAGATTTTACTTATAACCCAAGTACAGGAACAGTTACAGCAACTTTATTTGCGGGAACATTATCAACTGCGGCTCAAACGAATATAACTTCTCTTGGAACTCTTACAGGGTTGACGCTTAGTGGAGATATGACTTTAACAGGAGATAGTGCAAACGTTCTATTTGATAAATCAGATTCAGCACTTGAGTTTGCAGATGGTGCAAAGATAACTTTTGGTGACGACAGCGACTTAAAAATTCATCATAGTGCAGATGTAAACCAGATTACTACTAATTCAAAAGAGCTACAAATATTAGGAGGTGGTTCTAATAATAAAAAGATTTTTGTTGCTGATACAGGTTCAAGCGGTGATAATTCAGCAGATTTATACTTTGATAATACAAAGAAATTTGAAACGGCTTCAGGGGGCGTGAGTCTTACAGGAGGAGCCGCCGCTAATATAACAGCACTTTCTGATGGTTCAACAATAACAATAGATATGGCAACAGCCTGTCATCATTCGGTCACGTTAGGAGGTAACAGAACTTTTGCAGCACCTTCAAACCAAGTTGTAGGTCAGGCTGGTTCGATATTTATAACTCAAGATGGAACAGGGTCTAGGACAGCTTCATTTAACAGTGCTTTTAAATTTGTAGGCGGTACAGCACCGACATTAACAACAACTGCTTCTGCGGTAGATCGAATAGACTACATAATTTTATCCAGTAATGTAATACATTGCGCTGTTTCTTTAGACGTTAAGTAATGCCATTTTTTGATCCAATACGAGTAGGAGCTTCTGGCAGTGCTGATGCTGATTTTACATTAGAACGTAGTTTAAGATTCAATTCTGGCGATAGCCCACATTTAACAAGAACACCTAGTAGTGCTGGTAATAGAAGAACATTCACATTATCTGTATGGATTAAAAGAACTGCATTTGATACAGATCAAGCGATTTTTGATGCACAGGTTAGCTCTGGTAATCAGGCGACAATAAGATTTTCTGATGAAGGATCAAGTGATGATGAATTTAATATTTTTTATTACGATGGAAGTAGTTTTGTTTTTCAAGTAGTCGCATTTGATGAATTTAGAGATCCTACAGCTTGGTATCATTTTGTTATTGCTTTTGATACTACACAATCGACCGATTCAGACAGGATAAAATTATATAAAAACGGAACGCAAATAACACGAATATCAGGTAATGCAACTTATCCAAGTCAAAATTACCAAACACCATTTAATAATACGAATTTACATACAATAGGAAGAAATGGTACTGCAAGTAATTTTTTGGATGGCTATATGGCTGAAATGAATTTTATTGATGGACAGCAACTGACACCAAGTTCATTTGCAGAAACAGACCCTGTCACTGGTCAATATAATCCTATAAAATATACAGGAAGTTATGGAACAAATGGTTTTAGATTAAATTTTGAAGATAATTCTGGAACGACTGCAACCACGTTAGGCAAAGATTCAAGTGGAAATGGTAATAATTATACTCCTAGCGGATTTTCAGTGAGTGCTGGACAAGGTAATGATTCTTTAGAAGACACACCTTTACTAAATTATCCAGTTTTAAATCCTCACCAAACAAGAGATCCTGATAGATTAAGTAATGGAAATTTGGATATTGATTTTTCTAATAGTGATGACAACGCTGCCTCTGTTGCAACATTTCCTATGATCTCAGGTAAATATTATTTTGAAGTATTGGTAAGATCAGACAGCAGTGCAGCAGGAAATAGTATCATAGGTGTCGCCCCTGTTTCATATATGGAATTAGTAAGGGCTAGTACAGATAATGCTTGGCCGGGAAAAGATACTGACAGCGGTGTAGGTTTAGAGGGAAGCGGTAATGTATATGTTGATGGATCAAGTCAAAGTTATGCAACAAGTTTTACAACTAATGACATTATTGGGGTTGCTGTAGATTGTGATAATGCAAAAGTTGCTTTTGCAAAAAATGGTTTATGGAAAGGTACTAGCACTGCATGGAATAGCAGTGTTCCTTTTTCATTTAGTAAAGTTTCAATCGATGGAACTAAACCTTATGTTTTTGTAGTTGCTGATACTTCAAGTTCAAAAGATCCTAAATTTACAGTCAATTTTGGTCAACGACCTTTTTTTGACTCAATACCTAGTGGATATCAAAAATTAAATTCTACAAACTTACCCGACCCAACAATAGCACTTCCTAATTTACACTTTGATGCTTTTACATATACAGGTAATGGAGGTTCAAAATCTATAACCGACTTTCAATTTGCACCAGATTTTACATGGATTAAAAACACTGATATTTCGGCTGTTCACAAGTTAATTGATACAGTAAGAGGAGCGGGTTTAGGATTAAGTACAGACACTACAAATGCTGAAGTTGATAATTCTGCCAAATTTACAGCTTTTACAAGTAATGGTTTTACATTGAATACTGACGATAATAATTTCAACAATAATGGAGATGAATATGTTGTTTGGGGGTGGAACGCTGGTGGCTCAACAGTGACAAATTCAACTGGTACTATTTCTGCACAACAAAGAGTAAATACAACTTGTGGATTTTCAATATCTTCTTATACAGGAAACAATAGTAATGGAGCAACAGTTGGACATGGATTAGGTGTAAAACCAGATATGATAATAATTAAAAGAAGAGATTCCGCTGATAATTGGATGTTTTACCACAATAGTTTGAATAGCGGTTCAAATCCAGAGCAATATTATATGGAAATAAATAGTAATGGTGCAAGAGTAAATGCAGCTACGATGATGAATAATACAGCACCTACAAGTTCGGTATTTAGTTTGAGAAATGATCCTTCAGTAAATGGTAGTGGAGCCACTTATATAGCTTATTGTTTTGCAGAAATATCGCAATTTAGTCAGTTTGGACGCTATATCGGAAATTCAAGTAGTGATGGGCCATTTATACACACAGGATTCAGGCCAGCATACGTTCTTGTAAAAAAAGAAAGTGAAAGTTCTGGTAATTGGTCGGTTTATGATAAAGCAAGATCACCAAACAATCCGGGTCGAATTATTTTTCCTAACCTTCAAAATGCAAATGGTAGTACTACCTTAGCACTTGATATGTATGCTAATGGTTTTAAGTTAAGAACAAGTAGTAGTAATAGAAACTCAAATGATGAAAATCATATATATTATGCTTTTGCAGAAATTCCTTTTAAATATGCAAGAGCAAGGTAATATATAAATATGGCTTATAAATTAGACGGAAATCCACTTGCATTTGATGTTCCTTTTACAGTTGGAACAGGAGAAGATGCTGTAAATTACCCCGCTAACTGGTTAAGATTATCAACAGCGGAAGAAAAGACAGCCCTTGGTATTACTGAGGTAGCTGACGATCCAGTTTATGATACACGTTTTTACAAAGGTGATGGAACTGCCAAAGAACTTGATGATAAAACAGAAACAATAGACGGAGTAGAAGTAAAAACTTTAGGTGTAAAATCTGAATTAAAAGAAAAAGAAAAGATAACAGCCGGTAAATTATTAGCTAAATATGATTGGTATGTTGTGAGAAAATCTGAAAAAGGAACTGCAATACCCACAGCAATTAGTACATATCGTGATGGAGTCCGAACAGCTTGTGATACTAGGGAAACAGAAATTGATAATTGCTCTACTACTTCAGCATTAGTCGGTTTATATGGATTCACAGTAAAAGATGGTGTAAACACCCCAAACATGACACAATATCCTTTAGATCCTAATGATACATTATGAATTTAAATGAAAGAAAAGAACAACTTATAAAAGAAAATCAAGAAGCAATAACTGAATATGAAAAAGCTGTTCAAGCTGCAAATATGTTTAAAGCAAAAGTATTTTCTTGTCAAGAAAGACTTAAAGAAATAGAAATGTTACTTGTTGAATCAGAACAGAAAACTAATTAATTTTTTCGCTCATTTGTTTTGTCATAATTCCGAGTGTCAGATATAACGGCGCTAATGCACATATTCCGCAGAAGGTTATAATTGTAACAGGCACTAACGCGCGGGCAAAAGCTGATCTCATGGCAAAAATTTCTCAAATATTATCTATTTTAAGTTTTATCATCAGCGCGTCAATGTTAGGTGGTGGATACTTTGGCTTTAAATACGTTACTTCGCCACAATTCAAAAATCGTATGATGAATGAAGTGTTGGCAAATGTTGAACAAATGATGCCAAAAATACTTGATAAACAAATTCCAAAACTGACAGGAGAATCAATACCAAAATTTACACAACCATAAATTTTATGATATTTGGATTTTTTAAAAAACTTATAAAATATTACGTTGATAAATTAATACACTGGTTACGAATAAAAAGACTAAATTTGCAACTAGATAATGAAATAAAAAACTTTCATGAACAATTAGATAAAAAAATTCAAAAACCAAAAATTGTTGAAACTGGTAAATTTGGCGAAAATGGTTGGTCTATTTCTATCGGTGACGTAGATGATAAAAATACCAAAAATTGAAACACAACAAATAAAAATTTTAGATATTTCGACAATAAATATAAATTCATATATTCCGCCATCAAATGTTTTAAATGTAGCGCCGCCGACAATTGATATTCTTGGATGTGTCAAAACGCATCGAGATAGTTCTGTAAAAAATACACAGATAATAGAAGATGACCCAAATGGCGCTTTTTATAGTTGCCCTAATGGGAAATTGCCTTCTTATGTTCCTATGCAGTACACGCCTGAAGCGTTGGTAATTGTAGAAGAACAAGAAAAGCCAAAAGCTGAAACACCAAAGCCGCCAGAAACAAAACCGCCAGAAATTCCAAAAAACAAAGAAAAAGAAATCATAACGATTCCGCCTTGTCCTGACCCAAAACAACCCTTGCGCGTTGGCTCATATGCCAATTCACAGAAATTGGAAAAAGTAAAAGCCTTTGAATTAGTAAATGGAGAATGTAACATTATCTGGGAGCCAGTTCCATTTCAAGAGCAATATATCCCAGAAGTATCAACAATAATCTCAACCGCCGTGATTGGATTCGTAGCCGCATCCTCGCCCATAATTTTGAACGCTATAAAGCCAATTATCAAAAAATTAATTACCAGAAAAAAGAAATCATCTTAATTCATGTGTATGCGGAATTACTTGATTCGGCTTTTTGTCGATATAAATATCGGCGCATAAATTATAAAATTCAGAATTTTTTGCAATCATTATTCCCTGTTGTTTCAATTTTCCACATTCTTTAATACGTGCGATAGCCCAATCTAGCCTTTTGTTTTCTAATACTTGTTGTTGTATTTTGACTTGTGTTGTTGCCGCCCCTTTGCATTGATTTTGAAATTGTCTATCAAGCGGAACTGTAAAATTTAAACTAAATCCTGTATTTATTGCATAACTATCTTTGTTTGTTCCTGAATAATTTAGTTGTTCAAATAATATATTCCCCGGATTGTCAGGAACATCATCATTATTTGCATCTGTTGGGTCATAATATGGCGTTGTGTAGTAATGTTCAAAAGGTTTGCGATAGTTTGCCCCAAAAGTAATAAAAGGCGAGAATGTGAGCGTTGCGCCCTGACAAACAATATTTCCGCCGTATTGATTCGTGGTCATGTTGCCCGTCAGCGATTGAATTGCCATATTGGTCACTGAGCCATTATTAGATTGGCTAACAGCGTTTGCAAGCGCCTCAAGGGGCGCTAGGGCTATTGAGAGAACACAGACTGCGATGTGACTACTGATTCTGAAGTGATTGACCTTGTGATTGTGGTTATATTTGATACCCCTCCCGGCCCTCGATAAGATTCTGAATATTGAAAGGCCGCGCCGCTTGTTGGGTTTGTTAGTGTAAATACTGGTTTGTTTTCTGTCGATAAATCTAACCCTGTATAAGTATATTGCTGACCATTAACTGTTGCGGAAACATCTGTTGTATTTGGGGCAACAGCACCATTTGTTGATATTCCTGTTCCAGTAACCGAATATTCATAGGAATTGCCGAAATAATCTGTTGACACAATCGATTCTGATATAGAGGTAATTGTATTTGTCGTAGATGACATCGTGCCGTTTGTGAAATTTGGCGTAACTGGCTGCGCATAACTAGGTATTCCAAAAAATAAAAATATTAATAATAATCTGCGCATTGCTCATTAATCCACAGAAAGCGTAGTTACATATTGACCTGTAATTGAAGAACCCGGATCGCCACCTGTAACTGATATAACATGATTATCAATTGTTGCTGCGCCAGAACCAATTGCGCCTGCCGCTGTAGAAGTAAGGTCTGAAAAATTACTTACTGCGCCTGTTGTCGGTGCGCTATTCGGCACTAGATCGCCTTCTAAATATGATTGTGTGAATTGAAAATTTTCGCCGGAAGTGCTTTGTGAAGCTGTAATTGTAGTAAACGCATTTACGCCGTTAGTCGCTGCGCCTAGCCCGCCAACAACGCCCGCTGTTGTTCCATCTGTAGTTGTGACCCCGCTTCCAGAAACCGAATAAGAATTTGCGACCCGATCGGCCGCTGTCGCTGCACTCATAACTTCAATCTGTACAGATGATGTAATTGTTGACGTCATGTCGGCAAACGCGGCAGATGGAAGCAATAATAAAATAGGAAGTAATTTTTTCATTTGATACCTACTTTGGAGTTCTTATTGTCTACTATAAGCTTGTTTTTCTTCTTGTCGCCATTTTTTTTAATATTTAAGCCAAAATTTCCTAAAACTGTACTCAAAATTCCTGCCGCGAAAGTAGTATCAATTTGCTTTGTCGAGTTTCCATAGTATGAAAAACTGATGACTGCTAAAGACCAAATCAAGACAATAAATTGGATTCCAGTAGAAACCCAATTCATCCCTTCTTTGGTTTCTTCTTCTTCCATAATTAAGGCTTTTTGCTAAAACTAGCAAACTTGTCTACAGTTGAAAAGAATATATTACAAAAACATGATTAGATTTATCAAGCCAATACTGAAGTTCTTCGTCAAATCCAATGCGGTAAAATCGCTTGTGATCGGCTTGCTTCAAGACTATGCTGACTCCACGGAGACGGACATTGATAATGAAATTGTCAAACTGGTTAAAGAAAAGTTATGGCCTGTAACATAACTTTAAGTTATGTTAAGGATAAGGCATTCGGTGGTCGATGCCTTCTCTGCAAAAAAAATGGGCTAACTAATACCCCAAAAGTTAGCCTATTTTCAATATAAGGAGGTCAGCTTGCTATGGCTTGGGATGATTGGCTAACCATAACAGAAACACTTGAAGATCAACTTTATCTTGAAATTCAGGCGCGGATGTTGGCCGAAATAACTGACTTTGAATATTTGCTTGAAGTAGCTGTAAATTATCAGCGGCAAAATTGGCAAAAAGACGAGATCATCAAAAATTGCATTGCAAAAATTGGCGATCTCGAAACAGAAATAATTAAGATAAGTCTTAAAAAAGAAAAGGAAGAAGATAAATCAAAAATTAAAAAGGTATTTCATCAACCTCTTTAGGCTCAATAAAGTTTAAATTTATATTTCCAAAAATTCCATATCTGCCTTCTTTGGCTTTTGCGTTGATGTAAATACCATCAACTTCGACTTCTTCTTTTTTGGAATAATCCCAAACTTTACCTTTTTTTTGTTTTGTATCAACCATTTTCATAACTTCTTCACAGAAGGCGGAAACAGATTCAGAAGGAATAAACATAGAAAATTTTTGTGGAAATCTATCTTGATCTTCATATTCGTTTTCACTTGTTGAAAACTTGATTGGATAGGGCATCGCGGCTTTGAATGATTCAGGCATGATTAAAAAAATTTGTTAAAAGTTGATCGAATAATTGTGTAAGCGAAATTTTGTTTTTCGCGCAGTATTTACGAATTAGGGTGGCTTGCGTATCATCGGTTCTAAAATAAAATTTGTTGCGGTTGTAATAAGAATTGCGGCGTGATCGAAGTTGCGCAATGACTTCTTCGCCTGATTTTGTGGCCTGTTCTTCGGTCATTAATCATCTTTATACTTTTCAACAGCTTGGCGCAAAAATCTGCCGTGTTCAGATAATGTAATATTTTCAGGACGTACTGATTTGACTTGTAATTTAAAATGTTCTTTAAAGGCTTTCAGTATTTCTTCTTGATGACCTGAATTTCGTATGTCTTGGCAGATCAAATCCCTTGCTTCAGGATTTATTGCTTTTGGTATTAGATAATCTTTATCGGGTTCCTGATTCGGTTTTGTCGGTGTTTTTGTAACGCCTTCTTTTTCTGGCGGCTTTTCAGCTTCTTCTTCTTTCTTTGCTTCTTTAACTTCAAGACCCGCCCATAATTCAAAGGCATCGCCGAAAGAATAACAGGCGCAAGCGCAAAGACATCTTCGATGCGCTTTTTGAATATCAGTAGTTGAGATTTTATCGTATTGAATACCTTTCTGAAAATTGTTAGTTATTGAGTAGACATACAAAGGTAATTTAATTCCTGTTTCTATATTTTGAAAATAACCCATAATGTAGCCCGTATTGTCGGGAGCCATCCAAACAAGTTGGCCGTTTGGGTCGGGTTCTAAAGCAAAAAACCAGTTCGGCGCGTTTATTCTTATACGTTGCGCTGTTTTCGCCCAAGAGCAAAAAGGAACTTTGCCTTTGTAATAAAGATCGTTTTCTGTAATAAGACCGCCCAAATTTGGGATTTCGATTGGTTTTGTTTGGTTTTCCATAATCCGTAAATAATTTTAAAGAAGCAACCAGCAATCCTACACTTCAGCGGTTATTAACTTGGTCATAGGGAAAGGTTGCTTCAATGTCAGCAAGCAACTGACTCTTTTAGTCTACCAATTTATTCAGGTTTGTCAAAAGTTTTTATATTTATATTTGCCCCAATATGTTCAAATCGTTTTGCATAGCGTTTTAAAGCCTGCAAACAAACAACAAGAGAATCATCTGCAAGAACAGTTCCGCCAGATGTAACAGATAAAGCGTCAAGAGTGCTTCGCGTTAATTTATCAACATCCCCCGTTGTTTTGCTAGTGCAAAAATAAGGCGCATTATTTTTTAAAATTTCTGCATTTTTACCCGTTCCAAAATGGCTTTTAGGGCGCGGCATTATAAATTCAATAGAAACTTGCACGGGTTCATTGAACGGGTTGCCTGCAAACGCTTCAAGCGCCGCGTGAATAATATCCTGACGCCAAGGCTTGACCCTTTTGCTTGATTCCATCAATCCGCCGTATCTTGTCAAAGTTTTTGAACCCTGCGGCGCGGGTAAACCTACAACACGAAATTCAAGTTCTTTCAAAATCCCCCCTGTTCAGAATCAAATCTTTTCCACGCCTGCGACCAAGCATAAACGCAATCAATCGTGTGTTGATCTTCGCCAATTACACATTTATTCGGTCTAGCCCAGATTGTTTTACATACATCAGGAATGATTTTGTGATGTTCCGCAAGCGCTTCAAGATAACTTCCCATCTGCGCATCTGTTGAATATGGTTTGGCATACTTTTGCGATTGTGTTTTAAGATCAATCAACATAAGTTTTTGTGATTTATTATCGTAGCCCAAAAGATCAAGTTGCCCGCCGACAGATTTTTCAAGATCGCAAAGCATATATTCAACCGCCCACGGCTCAAAATCTTTCCACAATTCCAAATCCATAAGCGGCTTAATCCAATCTTCATAATCGCCCATTTCGATTTTGTTGTTACCGAGCATCCGTTGTTGCAAAGCATAATGCGCTGTTTCTCCGCGTGGTTGCCATTTAGCCCTGTATCTTTCAATGTTTGCCAGTTCTTCAGGCGTTTTTGTATTACAAACTTGAGTTGTTGAAAATGCAAGCTGTTCGCCTGTCGGTTCCCATATGTATTTGTGGGTTTTTTCTATCCTTGCGATAGGAAGCGGCGGTAGTAATTTTTTCATGCCACCGACATCCCGTAAGGCGTCACAAAATATATTCTTGCTGTTCGGCCACTTCGCGTATGGCGTCTTAAAGGTTTCCCTGTTGATGAATCGAAACGATGCTGAAGGAATGCGGGTTGACATTTTGACAAATCATTTAACCGGGCGGAAGCTGTTTGATGCTTCATTCCTAGAATTTCTTC
>VTLG01002644.1_pt1 | contig 22357 bp, 31 predicted proteins | sample 4694571 | NCBI WGS metagenome assembly VTLG01 (sample SAMN12604809, study PRJNA352737) | marine metagenome | biome: ENVO:00000447; feature: ENVO:00000209|ENVO:00000569|ENVO:01000036; material: ENVO:00002151; isolation source: viral sequences binned using virsorter ...
ATATGTTGATGCCAAAGATTCAATGTAAGCTGGTTGGATTTCGTTGTAGCAATGATCAAGATAAAGTTTTACAGGATCATATTCATTTTCATGAGCAACTTTAAGGAGACAATCAACTGCCATTTCTTTTGGCACTTTATAACCAAGTTCTGCAAGGGTAAGATAGAAAATTTCAATATTTTTTATAACTTTGCCATCCATTTCTATGGAATGGGAGAAGGTATTGAATCTAATTTCCTGTTTGAGATTGCGTAAAAAGTTTATAAGTTCCTGTGATGTAAGTTGTTCTAATTTACGAGGAACAGGAGTTGATTCTTCTTTTGGGGTTATTGAGGTGGGAAAAATGCGTGGTGGTGGAGTCCAACCATCTTCGGAGGCAAACTTCTGGAGAGTACCAAGTGAAACCCCTGATGATTTAAATGATGACCATTTCTTTTCACATTCTCCTGATTTATATTTGCTATTTTTTTGTGATAACTGTTCCCAATCAAAGAGGAGAGAATCATCGCCTACTGAATGAGCAGCCATACCAATTTTGACCCATGTGTCGTAGTCATCTAAGCGGTTTGGATTTATTGATTGCAGAAGAGAACGTGCTTTATCAGTATCTGAGTTTAATGTTTGTATCTGTGGTGCTTTTTTCTTTTTCGGCTCCATCATCTTTTTTATTATTTCAAGAGGAGCTTCTGAAATTTCAAGATCTCTTGGTGATCTTCCATCCATCCACCTGTAACCATCAGTTTTTGGATGTTTACCAGATACTATGGATTGCGTACCATTCCATCGCAGTTCTATCTGCTCTACTGACCCATCCTCATCTTTTACCCCTGTTTGGTATTTACGAGTTTTTATCTTTGACCAATACTTTTCTGGAACTTGGTAGATTATTTGAAATCTACCGACACGACCTGATGTAACCATCCATGATGGTGGGAGTGATGATAATGAAAAACCCCACTCACCTAATATCTTTGCTGCTGATGGGCCATCATGATCAAGGAAGAGCAAACCACCCGAAGGAACACCACAGCATACACCAATACCTGTTGATCTGTTGGAGGAAATTTCTTTAAATAGTTGTGAACGTGTGAGAGGGTTATTTTGCCAATCATTTTGATATGGCCTTTTATTTTGAACGGCAACAAAACCCCAATGCTTGGGAAGGCCAAGCAATTCTTCTTTTATATCCATTGTTAAGCAGCCTGCTCCATTTTTTCAGCAACAATAAGTCTGAGTAAACAGGATCTGGATTCAGAACCTTTATTATCATCAAGCCATTTTATCTGACCCTGCGAGAGTTGAATATTGATTGTTTTTAAAATTTGTTCTTGTTCCATATCTAGGGTTGTTTATGTGTAACTATAGGGTAAGATACCACCATATACAGTATGGTCAATGGTTAAATTACGAGACTATCAAAAAGTGGCGAGTAGAAAGTTGACCAGGCTTTGTCAGATCAAGAAATGTGCATATTTAAGTGGTGAATGCAGAACAGGTAAGACAATGGTGGCACTGTCTGTTGTCAGGAATATGGCACTTGAAAAAGTGTTGGTGATAACTAAAAAAAAGGCAATACCAAGTATTGAAAGTGATATAAGAAAAATGAATCTTGAGAAGGTAGTATCTGTCACTAACTTTGAGATGTTGAAGAAGTTTAGAGGATCAAGCTGGAATATGATTATTGTTGATGAAGCCCATAGTGTTGGTGCATTTCCAAAACCATCGCAGAGATATCTGAATATATTGAAACTTAGATATAACAGCATTATTTTGATGAGTGGAACACCAAGCCCTGAGAGCTTTAGCCAGCTTTACCATCAGTGGTCATTGACACCATTTTTATGGAGTCATTACCAGAACTTTTATAGATGGGCTAGTGACTATGTGGAGGTAAAAGAAAAAAGAGTTGGTACTGGTATTGTTATAAAAGATTATTCAGATGCTAGGCAAAGCAGAATATTAAAGGACATTGAACCTTATACGGTACAGATGACCCAAAAAGAAGCTGGTTTCACTCAGGAGATTGAGGAAGAAGTGCATATGGTAAAGATGTCCAGAAGAACATATAGATTGGCTTTGAGGATAATTAAAGATGGTGTTATCGGCAGCCCTGGAGGAAGATCAGTTGTTGCAGATACTGGTGCAAAAGTAATGAGCAAATTACGTCAGATTTATAATGGTCATGTTATTACAGAAAGACATGGAGCAATAGTTTTTGATAAAAACAAGATTGAATACATAAAAGATAACTTTAGTGGAAGGATTGCCATTTTATATTGCTTCATTGCAGAAGGCAAAATGTTGAGAAAATATTTTGGAGATAGAGCAACCGATGATCCAGATATATTCAATGCTGTAAGCGATTCTGTTTTTATCGGTCAGGTCAAGAGTTGTCGTGAGGGTGTTAATCTAAGCAGTGCCGATCACTTGATTTTTTTGGGGATAGATTATTCTGCACTTAGTTATTTGCAGGGAAGAGAGAGAGCAAGTTTTCTTGGCAGAGATAGAAAAAATAAAATACATTACATTTTTGCAGAGAAGGGAATCGAGCCAAAAGTATATGATGTTGTTAAATTAAAGGAAAGCTATACGATCAATCATTACAGAAATGACAGAGGCTCAATATCAGAAGAAGCTGATCGACAGGCACGAGAAAGAAGGATGGACAGTAATCAAGTTAATTATGTGCAACAAAGCTGGTTTACCTGATCTGATCTGTATGAAACCAGATGAGGTCAAGTTTATTGAGGTCAAGAGCGAAAAGGGAAGATTAAGTGAAATCCAGAAGTATAGGATTGAGGAACTGAAAGAAAAGGGATTTGATGTAAAAGTAATGAAACCTTGTTGACAGTTGTTGACACTTCGACTATAATAAAAGGTATAGATACAACCCCCTCAAATGAACAAAAAAACTGCCGAGTACATCAAAACACTTATAGCTGATACTGAGTATCACCTTAAATCAGAAAGAATGAGTTTTGATAATGATTGTAAAAGATTAAAACGTAATCCTCAAGATTATGTTTATTTTAAAGAATCAAATGAAGAGTTGGCTCTAATTAAAGATGCTTATAGTTCATTAAACAAAATCATTGAGGAGGTTAAGTAAATGACATTATTAGTAACTGATATTAAGTTTGATTACACTGCAAACACAAATCCTTTTCATGCACCGATTACCGAAAATGGTAAGCAACAGATTGAATCTGAAGTAAAAAATTTATTATGGGATGCTCGAGGCCATTCAGAATTAGTTGATGCGATTGAAGAAACTTATGGTTGGTATGTAGAAACAGTTAAATTTGAGGAGGCTAAGTAAATGACACCAACTTTTGAAGTTTTCCAGATTGAACTTACAAGCAATGAAAGAGACATTCATGCTTTGTATAAAAATGATAGGAAGAGGGAAAACCAGCAATTTGCCACCGAAGCATTGATCAAAGCTATCAATGAAGAAGTTGATGGCGTAAAACTTGTAAAATCAAAACTATGGAAAGCAAAAGACCATGATGCTTTGTTAGATAAGATTATGAAAAAAACTAATTGTAATATTGATGAGATAAATTTTTGGGAATTTAGGGAGAATAATACATATAATGAACTTCTTAAAGATCCATTTTATGAGTTTCACGAAAAAAGAATTAGAGAAGATATAGAGAGAGAAGGTGATCTTGACAAACTATATGAGGGGATCGAATGACCCAAGCAGATCTGGATTACATGATGCGTATGCTTTCTGATCGAAAAAAACATATTGATAAAACACATTTTATTACTCTTTCAATGGGAAGAGAGTTGGAATCAATAAATCGATGCCTTAAATTTTTGGACAGACAGCAAGAAGATATTTAATGAAAAAACTTAAATTACTAGACACTTTCAGTGGTATAGGAGGATTCTCTTATGCTGCTGAAAAACTTGTTGGCGGTTTTGAAACTACACAATTTATTGAAATTGATCCATACTGTCAAAAAGTATTAAAAAAACATTGGCCAAACGTACCTATTCACGATGACATCACAACCTACAGAGCCGAATCATATTCAGCAGACGTTATTTGCGGAGGCTTTCCCTGTCAATCAATTAGCCAAGCAGGGAACAGAGAAGGCATCACGGAGACTTCAAGGTCTGGTCTCTGGTTCCAACTCATCAGAACCATATGCATGGTACGACCAAAATACGTCATCTTGGAAAACGTATCAGCGATCCTTGCTAACGGATTGGACATCGTTCTCAGAGACATTTACGAGGCAGGGTACGATGCGGAATGGTGTTGTATACCAAGCAGCTTTGTTGGAGCTTGCCACCAAAGAGATCGATGGTGGCTTGTTGCCTACTCCAATAGCAAGCAAAGCAGTGGAACAGAAGGCCAGATTCAAGCAGGGAGGATATTCTCTTCGGGCAGCACTAAATCGGGAAATGTTGCCAACTCCGAGAGCCAATTCAGCAATGTCACAAAACTTGAACATCACATCAATAAAAAATCATCCACATCCGAATTTAGAAACAGTAGTGTCACAACTTCCAACTCCGAGAGCAAGCGAACCTGGAAGGACGAATCAAGGTTATGGGGACAATCTCAAGGAGGGGATATGCAAACAGATAGGGATTCCAACAAAAAAACATCCGCTTCTTCCAACTCCAACAGCAACGGATTACAAAGGGAGGTCGGGTCAAGGGTTTATAGACCGACATGGAAAACGCAGAATACCAGACGTATTAACCCAAACTGGAGACAATATGTATCTGAACCCACAATTCGTAGAGGAGATGATGGGCTACGAAATCGGGTGGACAGACTTAAAGCATTAGGAAATTCTGTAGTTCCCCAAGTAGCTGCTATATCACTGCAAAGAGTGAAAGATATCCATGAACAGTTGACAAGTGTTGATCGTTAGTTATTATTAGAAAGCCCCTGAAACCCAACCCCATGAAACATTTATTTCTCTACCTCTGCATTTTTGGCATTGGATATATCTCGCTCACGGATTCATTGACACGCTCTACCGAAATCCATTGCCTTAATAATATCCAGGCTGCGTGTGAGGAGCTTGCAAGAAAATGATGAGTGAATATGATCTTGGTTTACGCTTCCATAAATCACCGAGGAAGAAGCGACCAACCCCTGAACGCTCCGACCTCGGCAACCCAATTTTAACCATGACCGATAAAGAAATCTTCAATACATTTGCATCTGTAATTGATTCTCCAGACGCATCACCATTTTTAAAACGCTTGGCACAGGCTGGTCTTGTTGCAATGCCACAGGACAAGGCACTTATCTTGAAAACATGGCCTCGAATAATGATGCAATACGGCCCTCATACAAAAAGGTACACAGACTCATGACAACAGGATCAATCCAGATTTCAAACGAAAAATACCATTCTGATGATGCCATCTCAGCATCAATGCAGAAAACAATGGTAAAGCATGGGCCAAAGGCTTATTGGAACTCTTTTCTTAATCCTGACAGACCAGAACATAAACCGACAAGTGCAATGCTTCTTGGAACATTGACTCATTGTGCGGTTTTAGAACCTGATGAACTTACAAAAAGATTTGTTGCGGTATCTTCCAGGACAACCAAAAAAGGAAAAGAGGAGGCAAAGGAAGCTGAAGCAAAAGGTCTTACTGCTGTCACTGAAACTGATATGGAAAATGCGATTAAGATGAGAGATGCGGTCTTTGCAGAACCTCATGCCAAAAAATTACTCAGTTTTGGTATTGCAGAGAAATCATATTGGTGGGATGACAAGGCTTCTGGTTTAACCTGTAAATGCCGACCTGATTGGCTTAACAAAGATATTATTGTTGATTTAAAAACTAGCAGATCAGGAGCAAACCCTAGAGACTTTGCAAAAGCTGTTGCCAATTTCACCTACCATCTCCAAGCAAAACATTATCTCAATGGGATTCCATCAGCAAAAAGATTTATCTTTCTTGTTGTGCAATCTGAATATCCATTTGATGTCGGGTTATGGGAACTTGATGATGATGCCTTAAAAGAAGGCCAAAAATTGTCCAGGGAAGCTTTGGACAAAATCGCCGAATGTCGCCTGCTTGATGATTGGCCTAGCTGGTGTCAAACAGGAGTTCAATCTTTATCCTTGCCCCGATGGGCTTTTTCAACCCCTTTAGAAAAATGAGTTTTACAGAAAAACAGGTTGAGTTGCTACAACAACCTATCGACAAAAAAAATGTAGAGACAAGAGATGGCAACAGAGATGGCACATTGCAACTATCTTATGTTGAAGGATGGCACGTTATAAACGAGGCTAATCGTATATTCGGTTTTGATGGATGGTCTTGTGAAACCATTGAAACAACCTGTGTTAATTCAGAACCAGATGCCGTTACATATACAGCAAAGGTCAGGATAACGGTTGGCAATATTGTCAGAGAAGGCACAGGCGCAGGTCATGGTAATACAAAACAAGGTATTGGTATCAATCATGAATCAGCAATAAAGGAAGCAGAGACTGATGCAAAAAAACGTGCATTGATGAGTTTTGGAAATCAATTTGGCTTGTCTTTATATGATAAAGGCAAGGCTTGGTCTAAGACTGAGGACAGCAAACCAGCTACCACCTCTAGTGATAAACCAATTGATAGATCCGAAAGTGATAAGTTCATCAAAGAATGTGAAGCCTTTATTAATAAACCAGCTAACAAAGACAAGCTGGGGATATTAAAGAAAAACATTTCTAAACGATATGAAGCTAAAACTATTAGTGAAGATCAAAGAGATGGATTACTGACACTTATTTTAGAAAAGGAGGATTCATGAATGAACTGATCACATCAGATCAACTGGCTGAAGAGCTTGGTGTAAAACCTCAAACTGTGCGACTTTGGCGAACCAAAACTCGCAAGGGTCACCCCAGTGGCCCAAAATGGACTGTCATCCTTAATAACACTATTCGGTATAACCGAGAAGATATTGAGGATTGGCAAAACAAAACTAACAACCCTAACTAACTTATTCAAATGGAATCAGCATTTACAGCACGTTTCAAATTTATTGCAAACAGAAAGAAAAAAAGCGGAAACGATTGTGACCGTTATTTATTGATTGACTACACCCCAGAAGAGGCAAGAAAGGCAGCCAAATGGCTTATCGCTCAAGCCGATGCCTGTGATACTCCTGGAGGATCTAAAATCAGGAAGTATAGTTCAAGGACAGAATATGAAGAAATCCCTGGATTTACCATCTTTGGCAGTCAGTGGTCTATTGATCCACATTCTGAGGAAGAATGGATTGATGGCCGTGGCACGATAGCACCTAGAGCCTAACTTTATATGGGGCATTTTGCCCCTTTTTTATTTATGAAAAATAAAGATCTCATTAAAAATTATTATGACCAGCTTGCAGAATTACAGAAAAAATTTTGGTTTGAGCGATTGGATCTTAAGGAATATTGTGTAAAATATGATGCTATAAATAAAAGGATAGCGGAATTGGAAAATGAGTGATTCAAAAAAACTTAGGAAGCTGAAAGAGATCAGACGTAAAAATTTAGAAAAAAATTTATTAGATGTTCAGTTGAAAGGTCAGGATCATTATGTGTTTATCAATGACAGGAAGAAAGCCCAGGTCGTAAGCAAAGATGGTGAATGGATTACTGAACATATTAAGACATCAATCCTGAAGTTTAATTTTGAAATTGATAAGATTGAAAAAATGTTGGTGAAAGATTTTACAAAAGAAGAACTTAAGGAATACGAAAAAAGCGTTTCAAAGGATGTCTAGGTTTAGGTTTCTCTTTTCTCATTTCTGTTACAACACGATTAGCTTCTAATTCTATAAGCCTGTTTAATATTGAGGCCATAAAAATATCCTGATCAAACTTTTTTCTGACTAAGTGAGTGCAATATCTTTTTATATCAACTAAATCATCAGCTTTCATTATTTCCCTACATTGCATTTCAATTTCCAGTTCCAGTTCTGGAGGTGCTGGTTCTATGTTTATGTTGAGAAATTTAGTAATTTTCATGTTGTAGGAAAAAGTTGTTTTTCTAAAACTGCAACTGCTTTATCATCGAGCGTATTTGTAGTTTGTTTAGCTATTGACTTTAATAAGTCCACAACTAATCTTTTGACAGCCGTTGTTGTTAAAAACGTCATCAAGATTGGTTTTAAGATTTTATACATAAAAAAAATATGTGTTACATTCCAAACATACCAAACATTATTGAATCTTGCCTTCTAACCTACTGACCGCCTGTGATAGCTTATTTAGTCGGTTGTAAATATCAATTATTGTTTTTTCTCTACGATTACTCATATTGGATAGCACCATGACAAAAGCGGTGGCTGCTGCCCCAATCAGTGCTGCATATACCTCTGGCATTGATTTAAGCTATATTTATGTATAGTATGACTAATAAACCCCAGTTATGGCAGAGAAACCGAAAGATTTATCTGAAAAAACAAAAGAATTAGAGGATGATAAGCCTGATTATCAGGAAAAAATTACCTTTTTAGTTTCTACTATTGCACAGGCATTTATATTAACTTGGTGCTTATTAGTCTTATCTCTTGGATATATAAAGCTGCCTAATAAACTTTTTGGAATAAACATACCAGACCAACCAAGAGTAGATAGCACCTTTGCTGCTGGACTTTTAGGAAATATTTTAGGTGGACTTGGAATAAGTGTTAATGCAGCGCAGGGAGCAAAAAAGAAAAAGAAAGAAGAAGTAGAAAATGGTGTTGTTAGTAACTCTAGTGGTGGTACTCAAACTATCATAATAAAACAGCCATTAGAGATCGTCACAACAAAACCTGACGTAATTAAAGTTGATTCTACAAAAAAATGAAAAAACTAATTCCATTCCTATTTTTAGTATCAGCACCAGCTTATGCTGATATAACCTCAAAATTTACATCGAGCGTAAGCGTAAAAGTTGACGCTGCTATGACACAAGCCACACGAATTGGTGCGTCTTATAGTGCTTCTGGTAGCAATATCGGAACAAGTGATACAAACGATCAGATCGGAGGACTAACTGTAAGTAATGGTGCAATTACTTTAAATGCTGGAGATTATTCTATAAATGGATGTGGAGAAACCCCTGCTAACTGTGCAAGTACATGGTCATTAACAGAATCATTCACAGCAGCAGATACGATTCCATCAAATAACGGAACAGAAAATACAACCATTTCTGCTGGAACAGTGCCTAACTTTGGTAGTGTAATTTCAACTGTAGCGGGAAGTGGAGATGGTTTTGCTGGATCTATCACATCAGGTCATGGAATCACAGGATTACATGAGGGAGATTCTGGTTCTACAGTTACAGGACAGTTTGTAACGGAGCTAACCATAAGATGATTTATGAAAAAGCTTTTATTGCTGCTTTTGCTGTATGCCATACCTGTTAAATCACAGCCTGTTGTACCAAATTTCACAACTGGAACTCTTAGCAGTACCACAAATACAACAACCTCAATCAGTGAGACTATTACTTCTACAGATTATCACGGTGATTCTTATGAGTACACTGTTACTGGAATGGGAATCTCAACCGATGGATCAGTCGCTCCAAATACAACGGATGTTAATGGGTCAGTAAATGGTCAAAGCTATACATGGACAGGATTAGACTTATCAAACGGAAACAAACCAATATTCAGCCTGACAAATCCAAATTCTGGAAACGCATTTCAGTTTACAGAAACCTATCGTGCGCCTGGAGGAGTTTCAAACGTCACTGTGATCCAAAGAAATATAGAATCTCAATCTGTGGTCACAAGTACATCAGTGTTCTCTCAATAATTCTGCTATCACCAACACAGGTGTTCGCTAATGCTGTTTCACAATCAAACAACGGAAGCGTCACGAATATGGCTATACAATCTCTGACAGGAAATATGACAACTAATCAGTATGGTGGAAATATTGTTTGCCAAGGGCCAACACTCACGATTAGCCCCTTTACCACTTTTGGAGCAAATTATTTAAAACCTTATCGAGATTATTACACTACACCCTACTACGATCCAACAGACGCAAATGATGATGGTGTACCCGACAATCCAGGGAATATTTTATTTGAACAACAAAATTATTCTGGAACTAATAAAGACAGTTATGCATTAAATTTTGGAATATCTGCAACATTTAGCATTCCATTAGATCGTGGCTTACAGAATCAATGTAAGTCTGCTGCTGATACACAAATAAATATACAAAAACAAGTGCTTGAAAATAAACGATTAGATTGGCAGATCGCACGGATTCGGGAATGTGGAAAATTAAAACAGGAGGGAATTTACCTGACAAAAGATAGTCCTTTTTTCAATATATGTAAGGATGTTTATTTAGTTCCAAAAGCAAATCAGGTATTGCCTCATACTCATAAAATAATAAAAGAAAAGTAGATAGGAAAACAATGAAAAACCTACCTACTTAGACCACCATTTTTATTTAGCCATTTTTTTTCTTTGAAGTCAATTTTTTAAATATATTCTTCACTAATGGCTTGACGATATTAAGTAAAAGTGGAGAACTGGCAGCGACCAAGCCAATAATAGCAGTAGATACAACAGTAGAAACTTCTGGAATGTATTGCTCCACAAAACCGACTTTTTCATATAAAGTGATGCACTCTACTCCATCATCCCCTCTTTCATGGCCGATGACACGCTCTAATTTTTTTTCGTTACGAAAGTCAAAAAGCCTTTGATCACGAGGGCCAGGGCAGGGTTCTAGTTTTATAGTTTCCTTTTCTTTTGGAATATCGGGTATTTCAGGTTGTTTTGCTTCTGGAATATCAGGTGTACTCGGAGGGCCTTCTTGTTTTTGCTCTACAATTTCTATTTTTTTGCGATCATAATTTATCGGAACAAAAGAAGGGATCTTACCTTCAGGGCAGCTATAAAAAGCTCCATTCACATCATCTTCTATTATCTGTGTATTTTTTACTGAAGCATCTCTGTGGGTCTTGATACATCCAGGAAGATCTATATTTGGTAAAGGTACATTTAAAACAGGTAAAGGAGTAGAGATATAAGTGTTTACATTTATCTGTGGAATTTCAGGTATGACTATTTCATGAATCTCCATCTTCTAAATCTCCAATAGAAATAGACCAACCATCCTCTCCAAATTTACCTTTTTCTATAATTTTTGGTTTTGTCATTTTTGCATCCATATCATCATGATATTTTTTTATCTCATTATCTAATTCAAGCTGTAATTTTTTTATTCTTATCCAGGACACAAGCTTATCAATATAATATTTAATTAATTTTTTAAAAAATCCAAAAATCATAAACCAATTTTCTTTGATGGTATTGGTAAAGATGGCCCTGTCATGTCTGGGAGATTATTATCTAATACTTTGGGCATCAATCCCTGTACATTACCCAAAATTTCATTCATTAATTTATTCTTAAACTGTTCGGAGGTCACATACTTAAATGTAAAAAACCCACCGCCAAGGATTCCCAAAACAAGGATTGTCGTTACGATAGTTAAAGTATCAAGAATTTTTCTTAACATATGTGGAAAAAAGCGTTTATTAAAGCCCTAGCACCCATTACTTTGATGTGCCTATTTTTGCTAGTAGGACTTGCCCCATTATATCTAATAGGTGGGATGATGACTAGGCAAATGCAAGAATCTACTCGTTAGGATCTACTGGATATTGTGTCATGTTCGGAGTAACCACTCCATCTTTTTCTGTTTGTCCGTAAAGAGTAACTAAAGCTGCTGTGTCTGAACAAGCATCAATCTCTTTTTCTCTTGTATCACAAGCTGTTCTAACAGCATCACGATAAGTTGTAATAGCAGTGGGAATTGCAGTTGATTTTTCTGCTTTTCTTACAACATACCAATCATATTTTGATAATAAACTGCCAGCATTTCTTTTTTCTTGTGCTTTTAATACTGATTTAACACCTAAAGTAACAACCTGATTTCCATTTTCATCTTTTAATAAATTACCCTCTTGATCTTTTGCGTCTACATCATCAAGTGCTTTTGCAGTTCCGTTGCCCCAATAAAAACGTGAGTCATATACTGGATCGTCAGCAACTTCTGTAATGCCAAGGGCTGTTTTCTCATCTGCTGTTGATAATCTTAACCAGTTAGCAGGGTAATTTATATCCCCTACTGTAAAGGGAACATCAACTGCTAAAGGTTTTCCGTCTAATAAAAAAGCCATATCTATATACTACCTTGCCCTTGCATTTTTGAAAGGTGATTCTGCAAATGCTAAATATATATAATCAGTTCCATTTTGGTTATATTGAGTATATGAGTTATAAGGTTTAAACCCATTTGAAAGAATATCTATACCATAAGCACCACCTGTATATTCTGCATCACTTAAGTTTGAGAAAAGAGTTGCATTTGATTCGTTAAATGGGCTTCTTGTGGCATCATCAATAACCCAATCAATAGCCACAAAACCTTTAATGATAATCCAAGCTGGTCTAAAACCTGTGAAAACAAATGGACCACTTGAAGCCTGACCGTTGCCTGTATATTTTCCAAACTTGCTGTAACCTGCCACTTCAGAAAATACATAATTTATATAGGTTGAATTATTGACATTGTTATAATTTAAATCTGCTGGTGTAAATACTGTGGATGAAAAGTTACTATAGCCATCCCACATATCAGCATTTTGTCCGTTATTTTTATCAAGCCAAATACCAACATCTTGACCATAACTTGAATGAAGCAATTTATGATGCCATGTTGACCAGCCAAAGTCTGTGCCTGCTGAATCTTGTTTTTTTGTAATAATTACATCAGGTGAAACGCCTAAACCATGACCAATAGTTGTACTTGCAGATGTATTTCCATTACCTGTATAAAGCACGATTGAAAACCCTGCGGTTTGATTTACTTTTACTAATGATTGAGTTGTGCCATCAAAATTACTTGATCCAAGATCTGTATTTGTATCTATTTGTCCTCCCATTCCACTATGTTGTGTGCAGTAATAGTAAAGAACAGGGGCAGAGGCATCTACAACTATCTGTACTGAAGTTGAGCTAATAACAGTAACCCCTGTTGTATATTCAGACCCACCGCCATGAGTACCATCTGATGTTGCGGAAAATCTAAATGGATGTGCTGATGGGTAATTAAAGATGTAAGTACCACCTTTTGCAAGACGAAGTGTTACAGCATTTGCAGCAAATCCATCAAATCTATATTTATTTCCACCACTATCAACAACTGTTACTGTATAAGTTTTGCTGTCTGTATCGCCAGCGTTCCAGTTCCATGCAACATACGTTTGCCCACTGTCATTTTGTGCATCATTATTACCATCTTTATAGACAGTAAAACCATTACTATCAAAACTTCCAAGACCATAAGTTGAATCCTCTGCATTTGTATTGTTTGAATATAAAACACCACCTGATGTACCCCTAACAACGTCATGTAATTGATGAAAATAAGTATTAGTTCTACTTTTTAACCAAACCCAATCAGGTTTAAAATTTAATCCAGTAATTGCCCGATTTTGTGACCCATTACCAGAATAAAGCAAAGTATCAAAATGTTTATTAGGTAGCAGTATTGTTGGGTCGGGTAAGTTTGCGGAACATACAGCTAAAAAACCACTAGGCGGTGAATAGTAAAAATCACCTTGACTATTTCCATCTGTGTTCCCCTGAGCTGTTACTGCTCCTGCAAAACTCGAGTCAGCACCAAAATTCCAATGTGTACCAACTGTGTTATAACCTGTTGTTTGACCAAAAGTTACTGGAGCATAATTAGCAACAGTAAAAGAAACTTGACTACCTTTTGTACTTCCGTTGTTGTACAACTGAAATGTTCCATTATCCATATCAATAGCAAAAGCAAGAATATCTCCGTCTTGCATCCCACCTAAACTTGTTTGATTATCTGAACCTTCTTTTCTTATCTTTTTATTATAGGTATCAGCAGCAATGGCATAGTCAGAGCCACTTCCTAAATATTCATTATTTGCATAATTTGTGCCACTAAATATTATTCCTAACTGTAAATTAGATCCACCTTGGGTTATTTTTGCCTCTACATACCATTTACCGCTTGATAATCCAAAAGTAGCACCAACTTTACCAATACCGCTATTTGGGCCCATAGTTTTCAAATTGCCTTGAGAAAAAGTCGGATGATTACCATCACCAGAAACAGCCAAAGGACTCATAGTCGCAAAATTATTTGTAGGACTATCTTTTACGGCATCACCAGTTACAAAATTATTTGGTGTGAAGTTGTTGCTATTACCACTTAAATCTTTGCCGAGTGTTGTTGCAGTCGTTCCAGAATTATCTGCAAAATTTAATCTAAATCCATTTGTACCAAAAGTTAACCCTGATGTATCTATAGGATTCCATTGACCTGTATCTGAATTTGTTTCTCCAAAAGACGATGGTGTAAGTTGTTGCCCATCAATCAAATTCATTTCCGCGATATAACCATCAAAATACTCACCGTCATATCCAGCCCATCTTCCGACATATTGAGCAACTGTATTATTTGCACTTAAATCAGAATCTTGCGATGGATATGAAGCAGAATCAAAAGATGTTTCCTGTGTACCATTTACATATAATTTAATTCTATTACTTGCAGTTGCTTGTGTTGTATCAACTGCCCAGACAATATGATACCAAGAAGAAACATCTCTGAATAGTCTATTTGTATAGAGATCCGCAGCAGGGGATTGGCTGTAAAATCGTGCTTGATCGCTTCCACCATTACCAAATCCAATAACAAGCCTATCTCCTGATGATTCAGCCCCAAAAATTCCTTGATTAGATGTTATGTTGCCACGTTTTACCCAATAACTCAAAGTCCATGTTTTTCGATTACTAGCACTACTAGGAGTTCTAGCTAAATACGCACTATCATCATCATTAAACCTTAAACTACGATCAACTGAATATGCAGTAGCAGTACCAGAAGCAGAAGCACCTATTCTTATTGGATCAAAAAATGGCATTATGTACCTGTTTTTACATCAAGAGACATGACAGCATGAATAACATTACTAGATAAAACAATATAATCAATTCTATCAACGGCATTACTTGAGGTCGATGCGGTTGGCGTGCTTCCGCCAGCAAATTTAAAAGCTGAATTATATGCGACAGTATAATTGCCACTACTTGGTTGAGTTATAAATAATGACCCTGATTGACCTACAGCCTGATTGCTTGGTGCACCTAAAGTGGCTGCCTGAGTCAAAGTTACTTTATGATGACAAGATGAAGCAAAATCAAAAGTAATTGTCCCACTTGATTGTGTTACATCTGTGATATTAGCTGCTGCCCCTCCTGTAAGACTTACGCCACCACTAGCTGTTTCGAATTTTTTTGTTGCATTATGGTAAAGCTCATTTGCTCCACCATTTATAAACTGAGCCAAAATATTAGAACCACCATTATCTCTGATAATTACGTCATCTTCAGCCTCAAGTATTAAATCATCACCATTACTGGTAATTTTTAAATCATTTGTTGCACTTGTAATAGTGCTATCAGTAGCGTCATGCGTAATTGTTAAATCTGAACCAGCCCCAAAAACAGCACTTGCATTATCAGCAAACTCTAGGGCATTATCTGACCTGTCAAAAACTACGTCTCTTCCAGCAGTAGCACCATCAAAGGTTACATCTTCCTGGAATATATTTGTTGAAGTGAAAGTATTTGCTGCTGATAATCCAGCATGACCGAAGTTTGTAGCCGATACATCACCTAAAGTAACCTGTCCATCATTACTTGAGTTCTGTATCTTTAAAGTATTACCATCAATAAAAGGTGTATAAGCTGCTAATCCTGAAGTAGGTGTGCCAGAACCTTGACTTAATGTTGATAAAGCAGCAATTATCTGATTTAACTTTGTACGAACTACAAGACCAGTACCATTATCAACTGTAAAACCTGTTCCTCCAGTATTGTCAACCCTTGCCATAAGAACTCAGTATTTTTTTTTAGTATATCCTAAATATTAACCTTTACCAAAACCAATAGCAGCAAAGTTAAAGTTTCTTGCTACAGAAGCTCCAGAACTATTCTTGAAGTGTATCTGAAATCCGTCACCAGTTTGATTTGTTATTTCATAAAAGTCACCACTTTGCATATCAAAGGCTGTAATTCCAATACTTGGTAAATTTGAATTTGCCCCTAAAAGAGCAGACGTACCAGTAAAGAATGTATGGTCATAAGTTACTTGTGTATTTCCACTAGATGTTTTTGATCCTACCTCTGTTCTTTGTTTAAATTCAGCAAAATATCCTAATTGACTAACCCTTATATCTTGGTTTGTATCATTAGTCGTTAAAACAGTTTTAAATTTGAAAGTTCTTCCTTTAAATTCTCCATTTGCAAACTTTTGAAAACTGTTATAACTTGTACCATCTTGTGAAAATTGAACAAAAACTTCAGCATTTGTATCAACACTTGCTGTACCATCAAAATCTTGTCTTGTGTCTAGGTCAACAATAGAATCAAATAAATCTGTTGAATACACAGAATCACTTTGTAAAAGTTTTCTTAAATTAAGGGTAAAAACAGCACCTAAATCTAAAGTTTCATTAAATAAATAAGTACCAGTTGAAGATACACCTCCAATGTCATCAATGGAGTTTTCGGAGTCAATATCTGTACTGTCATCAAAATTACCTGTACCAGACAAACTTATTGAGTTTGTACCAGAATCAAACCCAATATTAGTTTTTGATCCTTGAAATGGTGGGCTGTCTTGATCTTCACGCCTTGCTTGCACTAAAAGTTTTGGCTGTGAATCAGGAAGATCAATAACTATAGATGTTTCTCCTGTGCTAAAGCGATCCCCATCATCTTGTGTTTTAAGTATGTACTCGCCTTCAAGCAAACTAACAACTTTTTCTGTAGATGCACCACTCAAACCAAACACTAGATCAGTTGCATCTTGAAAAGTTCCTGTTCCATCTGTTTTAGGTGAATGGCGTATATGAATACGGCCACCTGCTCTGACATCAGCATCTGCAACAGCATCCCATCTTAGTTTAATATTTTTGTCGTCAACTACTTCATAAGAAAGATTTGTAATATCGGAAGGTGGTGCTGTTTTACCAACAGCATTGAAAGTTGTTGTAGCTGGTTCTCTTGAGGGTTGTCCTAAAGCATTGAAACTAAATACTCTGATTTCATATTCACCAGCATCTGTATTAAATATTTCAGCATCACTTGATAATGTTTCAATTTTTTTAAAATCACCATTCTCATATTTGTATTGAACTTCATATTTAGTTGCACCAGATTGTGTTTGCCAATCAAGAATTAATTTACTGACAGCTTTGTTGTTTATCTCTACAATTTTTTCACTTACAATTAATCCTTCAGGTTTATTTAAAATAGTTGTAAGGGTATTAATAGTCCTTGTTGGCATTGTCGTGCCATCTTCAACAAAAGCATATTTAGCAGAATTATGAGATAAAGCTGTAATACTAAAAGTTTTGTTTTCATTTTCTTTAACACTTACAACTCTCCAAGTTGAACTTTCTAAATTTGAGGTTTCTAAAATATAAGGTGCGTGTTGATTTGGTGCGGCACTAAAAGCAGATGATACAGTTATTGTTGTACCAGAAATACCACTGATTGTTTTTTCCTCAAGTGAGCCGTCAGGTAAAATAATTGAGATTGTTGGGCTATCTCCAAGATCAGGAATATCTGTATTGTTAGAATCATCTAAAACAACAACTGTTGTGCTAGTTACGCTTTTTAGCAAACCTCCACGCCTTACACCAGCTTTTAATCTGTCAGATATTTCAATAACATCACCACAGCGCACTAATACACCAGCAGCAGAGGTTGTTGTAAAAGAACAAGTTTCCCCAGAGTTTTGTTCATTATATAAAAACCAACGGCCTAATCTTCTTGCCTGATTACGGCTTGTTGTAGCAAATGCTTTTATATTTTTAACAACAACACCATATTTAGTTTGAGTTGCAGAATCAGCCTCAACAGTTTCAACATCAATTTCTTGAGTTGTCATATCAAAATAACTAACGTTAATTACTGTGTGCCTAGATTTCAAACTTGAGCCAGCATACAAAAAACCTTCGTCAGTAACGTTTGCATTTGTAAAGATATAACTTGGATCTTTTGGAGCATCTTGTGATATTGCTATACCACCAGCAGAATAAAATGGCATCACCCTCATCACAGAACAAAGAGAATTTATTAAAGTGTATGCCTCTTGTTGCTGCGTTATATTGACGTTGCAGCTAAATCTTGGCTCGGTAGATCCATCACCATTACCAGCATCAACAGATGCTCCACAGTACTCACTTACTGTCTTAAATGTAAATTTATCTAAATTTGATTCTGCAATACCACAGCCCGCCCTTGTATCTATGAGCAAGTCATATAAAATCCAAGCTGGATCTGTTGTCCACTCTTTATCTGTCTTAAAAGTTCCATTGAACGTGCCAGCATAAGATATTGCACCTGTTTGCAAATCTACTGTTGCATTATGTGGAATCTTTACCTTACGACCTCTAACCCTATATACCCTTTTTGGTATTCTTGGGAACTGTTCGGCATTGAATCTAAGTGCAACGTGAGCCGTATTAGCATAAGCATTCTGTTCAAAAATAATATTTGTGGCTTGATTAAATTGAAAAGCGTTAACAATTTTTGCATCTGTACTGTCTGCGGTTACTCTTTCAACTCTTATTGCAACAGGAAAAGATGTTGTTGACTTTAGCTTAACTATATAATCTCTGAAATATGCGTTTGTTGATCTTCCCTCAACTGTGTCATTGATAACAGTAGTTGTCGTTCCATCATTTTCTATTGTTTTTATTAGTAAATTTACTGAAACTCCATTAATATCTCCATCATCTTCAAACTTTTGCATTGAAGGAAATCTAAGTGTGACCCTCACAGCATTAATACTACTTGAGCTTATTGTATGAGTGACAGGAGAAGAAGTCGTGACGGTTGTACCAATAACAGTTTCAGTTTCAATATTTGAAATACCCTCAATAAATGTCTGGCTTGATGTTCCAAGTCTAAAGTCAAAACCAACATCTTTAAAATTAAAATCGCTGTCTTGGGGTGATGTATTACTTGCGGCCTCCTGTAAAACCTGAGTTCCATTCAAGAATATATCCTTCTTGAAAGCGTTGAAGTAGGCAGTTGAGGTCTTATCTGTTATACCAGCTTTTGATGCTGTTGCACTCCCCTCCAGTTCTCCTTCCCCTAGCAACTCCACGATTGTATTAAATTGCTTTGAAGATAATGCACCACTAGGTAAATCAGGGTTGTTAAAAACTGTATTTTGGTCAAATTCTTGTATAGCCATCAGTTGTTACCCTCTACCTGTACAGTATCAACTCCATTAGATACCACAATAGAGCCAACTAAAATTTCTCCATATACTAAATTAACTGGAACACCTGCATTACTGATATTTGTCAGCCCTGTAAAAGAATAGTTTGAAGCCAAAGCTGCTGGATCTATACTGTCTTGTCCGTTAGTAGGATTAAAAGTTGGTTGTTGTGGTGCAAGCATACTTGTAACTCCATCAATAAGCATACTTGTTCCAATGGCACTTAATGCTGTTGCAATAGTCCCACTAAACAACTTTGGAGCAATAAATTTTAAAGCTCCACCAAGTAAAAAATTAAAAAAATTACCATGAACAACAGGAATAATTTTTATATCATCTTGAGTATTTAAATTTATTAAATCTTCTGTTATTACTTTTGCACCTACTTGAATCATGTAAATTTGATCTGCCATATGTTCTTCAATACCTTTGAAATTACAGACCAAAAAACTTATTGCTTCTCTAGGTGTATTAAGATCAACTTCAAATTCAGCTTGACCTAAAAACTTTCTTAAAGTCCCATATACTTTTATTTTTTTAAGCATCTATTTCATCAGGTCTTATTACTGCTATTTTATCCGATTTCGGTGAAACAAGATAAAAAATTAAATTTATTGATTTACAGCTTAATTTATCTGTTTTTGAAAACTCTAAAATATCTTGTGGATGACTATGAACGATGCCAACAATTTCATCTACAGAATCTTCAACGTTTGCATAATCAATGGGGTCTATTATAAAAGATTCAGTTTTATATTCACTCGATATATTTTTACAAGGATAATACTTTTCTTGATTGTCTTTTATTGCTACGATTCCGCATGATTCATCTGGGTCGGTTTGCTGTGCGTGTTTAATTGCGTCTTGTTTCCAAATATAATTCATTATCTGTTAATAAAAGTACCAACTCCTGCAAATTCATTTCTTGTTACCTGTCTTGCTGGCAGTTTTTTATTTGCCTGATCTAATGCCCCGACAAGTTCAAACTGCACAAGTTCTCTTGATTCGCTTGTTTTTCTATCAATAAAAAATATTTCTTGAGGTAATTCATTTGATGATGGAGTGCCAAAGGGGTTGCTACTACTTGGAAAGTTAGCTGCGTCAAGTTCACTGGCAAGAGTTGTTATGCGTGTAATTTTTGCATCTACCAAGTCATTATGAGGTGTTGTTAAATTTACAATTATCATTAAATCAGTAACAGTAATAACTGATCCACTTCTGGTTATACCTCCTAAATTAGCAACGGTTAATGTAGGTCTTGGAACTTGACCCTTTCCAGTAAACTCAGCACCTTCAAAAGTAATAGGAAATCTTTGATAAGAATTACCTTGCCATATTATTTCCGCATTTGAGTTCATACTTGAGCCAGCATGAAATCTGAATGTAGTGGGAACACTAGATGGGTTTCCTGTGGCATAATGCAAACCCTCCACAAGCTCCATTACAAACAGTTCAATTCTTGAACTAGGATTTAGTTTTTGTAGTTCAGAAACTGGTATTGCCATTAGGGTTCTGCAACTTGTTCAAAAGTTAAGTTCATAGTAACTCTATTATTCAATATTGCTGTCCTACTTCGTCTTGTGCATATAAATTTTAAAGCTGAGGAATGATGCGGAGGCGTATAGTCAAAGTTAGCTTGATCGTCAAATCGTGCATCTAAAAAAGTATCTATTGTGTCTGCATCTGTTGTAGAAACATTAAAAGTTTGATTTAAAGTAATTAATCTTTTATTTGCTGGTAAGCCTCTTACTAAACGCTGTTCATATCCATCACCTAGTTTTATGCGTAAACTGTCTTGAGTTACAGTTTCTTGTGTCGAATATTGTGGTGTAATACTTGGAAAAGTTGCCATTATGCTAATAAACCTCCAGCACGTTTTTGTTTGATTAGTTCAGTTTGTATTGCAACTGCAATTTGTTGTCCTAACTCATTACCTCCAGTTGATGAGCCACTAACGGCGCTGCCTGAGGCATCTACTGAAACATTAATAATATTTGTGACGCTGTCACCTCCACCAAGTTTACTATTAGGAATAATATTTCCAGCAGAGTTGGGAACGAAAAGTTCTGGGCCTTTTTCACCAACAATTGAAGCCTTGCCAACAGGTGGTCTGCCTCCATTAGCAAAACCTTTTCCACCTAAACTGAATATACTTTGATCACCACCCAAAGCTGACCCTGTATTAAATAAAGAACTAGAACCTAATCCACCAAATAAACCGCCACCTTTACCACCACCACCAAATATTCCACCAAGTGCTTTACCAAAGAAATTACCAATTCCAGAAACTGCACGTTGCATTGCAAGTTCTACAAGCTGCCTTTTAAGATTATTCAATACACCAGTTGCTGCTTCAGCTAATGATTTAGTTCCCATAACAGCATCAGTCAGTCCAGAGACAATACCTGATTCTATTCCTTGCCCTATTTCCATAAATTTATCTTTCAACTCGTCTGCTTCAGTCTTTACATTAAATAATGAATCAGCAATATTATCTGATCCAAAACTAATCTCATCCATAAGAAAACTTGTTTCTCCTAAACTTGTATTAAATAAATCTGATATTGCAATATTACTTTCAATAGCTGTTGTTGTTGAATTTGTTTTATTCTCTAGGTTTGTAATTGGTTGCTCTGTTTTCTTTAGGTTTTTATTTAATTTATTGGCACTGTCTGATGATTTATTTAAATTTTCAGTAATTTTTTCTGTTTTTTCATCTTTTTGATTAAGGAACTCAAGTTCTTTAACTTCTAAAGCCTCTTTTATTTTTCTTGCTTTTATTTCTTCAAATATCTCTTTTTCTCTTTTGCTTTCTTTTGAAAAAGGCAAAATAAATCTTTTACCTGTTTCTTGCTTAACTTGTGCTCTTGCCTCTCCTCTTGATTCCATGGCGATATTTGCCATGTTTAATCTGCCGACTTTATTTGCAGTGCCAACTCTTTCAACAAGTTTGGTAATTTGTCCAACCGCACTTATTGCAAGATTGAGAACAGTTTTTATTTCATCTCCAAGCTCATCAC
>VTLG01007924.1_pt1 | contig 22353 bp, 37 predicted proteins | sample 4694571 | NCBI WGS metagenome assembly VTLG01 (sample SAMN12604809, study PRJNA352737) | marine metagenome | biome: ENVO:00000447; feature: ENVO:00000209|ENVO:00000569|ENVO:01000036; material: ENVO:00002151; isolation source: viral sequences binned using virsorter ...
TAATAACTCTCCAAGTTGTTGTTTCAAGATTTGAAGTTTCTAAAATATAAGGTGCGTGTTGATTTGGGGCCGCACTGAAAGCAGAAGAAACAGTAATCGTAGTCCCAGAAATAGCACTTATTGTTTTTTGTTCTAAAGAACCATCTGGTAATATAACTGAAATTGTTGGACTATCTCCAAGGCTTGGAATATCTGTATTATTAGAATCATCTAAAACAACAACTGTTGTATTTGTAACGCTGCTTAATAGACCTCCACGCCTGACACCAGCTTTAAGTCTGTCTGATATTTCTATTACATCACCACAGCGAACTAATACACCAGCAGCCGCAGTTGTTGTAAATGAACAAGTCTCACCAGAATTTTGTTCATTATATAAAAACCAACGACCTAATCTTCTTGCCTGATTACGGCTAGTTGTAGCAAATGCTTTTATATTTTTAACAACAATTCCATATTTTGTCTGTGTAGCAGCATCAGCCTCGACAGTTTCAACGTCAACTTCTTGAGTTGTCATATCAAAATAACTAACATTTATTACTGTGTGTCTTGTTTTTAAACTTGAACCAGCATAAAGAAAACCCTCTTCCGTTACATTTGCATTTGTAAAGATGTATGAAGCGGATTTTGGTGCGTCTTGAGATATGGAAATACCACCAGCCGAATAAAAAGGCATCACACGCATTACAGAACATAATGAATTTATCAATCCGTATGCTTCCTGTTGTTGTGTAATATTTACATTGCAGCTAAACCTTGGCTCTGTAGACCCATCACCATTACCAGCATCAACAGATGCTCCGCAATATTCACTTACTGTTTTAAATGTAAATTTATCTAAGTTTGATTCTGCAATACCACAACCTGCCCTAGTGTCTGTAAGCAAATCGTATAAAATCCATGCAGGGTCTGTTGTCCATTCTTTATCTGTTTTAAAACTTCCATTAAATGTTCCAGCATAAGAAATTGCACCTGTTTGTAAATCAACAGTTGCATTATGTGGAATTTTAATCTTACGACCTCTTATTCTATAAACTCTTTTTGGTATTCTTGGGAACTGTTCTGCACTTAATCTTAAACCAACATGAGCAGTATTTGCATAAGCATTTTGTTCAAAGATGATATTTGTAGCTTGTTGAAACTGAAAAGCATTAACTAAAGTTGCATCTGTGCTATCTGCTGTGACCCTTTCAACTCTTATAACTACAGGGAAAGAAGTTGTTGATTTTAGTTTTACAATATAATCTCTAAAATATGCGTTTGTAGATTTTCCTTTAACAGTGTCATCTATAACTGTTGTTGTTGTCCCATCATTTTCTATTGTTTTTATAAGTAAGTTAACTTCAACTCCAACTATATTTCCATTAGTTTTAAATTTTTGCATAGAGGGAAATCTCAATGTAACCCTTACAGCATTTATATTTGTTTGGCTGACTGTGTGTGTGACAGGGTTTGAAGTAGTTACAGTTGTTCCAATCGAAACTTCAGTTTCAATATTAGAAATACCATCAATAAATGTCTGATTACTTGTGCCAAGTCTGAAGTCAAAACCTACATCTTTAAAATTAAAATCACTGTCCTCTGGTGCGGTATTACTTGCCGCTTGTTGTAAAACTTGTGTCCCATTTAAAAATATATCTTTCTTAAAAGCATTGAAGTATGCAGTTGATGTTTTATCTGTAATACTTTCCTTTGACGCTGTTGCAGATCCTTCAATTTCTCCCTCCCCTAAAAGCTCAACAATTGTATTGAACTGCTTGGAGGACAATACATTTTTAGGTAAATCAGGATTATTTAAAGTAGTATTTTGATCAAATTCTTGTATAGCCATTAATTATTACCCTCTACCTGTACAGTATCAACACCATTTGAAACCACAATAGAGCCAACCAAGATTTCTCCATATACCAAATTCACTGGAACACCTGCATTACTAATATTTGTCAATCCTGTAAATGAATAATTTGAGGCCAAAGCTGAAGGGTCTAAACTACTTTGATTACTTACAGGTGATACAGGGTCTTGTTGTGGCGTAAGCATTGAAGTTACTCCATCAATAACCATAGTTGTACCAATAGTTGTAAGTGCTGTTGCAATTAAAGTGCTACCAATAAAAGTACCAGTTATTGCACTTCCACCAAGTATTGCACCAATACCAACTAAGATCGGGAAAAAATTACCATGAACAACAGGAATAATTTTTATATCATCTTGAGATATAAAATTTAATAAATCTTCAGTTATAACTTTTGCACCAACTTGAATTGTATAAAGTTGATCGGCCATGTGTTTTTCTATACCTTTAAAATTACAAACTAAAAAACTTATCGCTTCCCTTGGTGTATTTAGGTCAACTTCAAATTCAGCCTGACCTAAAAATTTTTTAAGTGTTCCGTAAACTTTTATTTTTTTAAGCATCTATTTCTTCAGGTTGTATTACTGCTATTTTATCTGATTTTGGCGAAACAAGATAAAAAGTTAAATTTATTGCCTTACAACTAAATTTATCTGATTCAGAAAATTCAAGAATATCTTGCGGATGACTGTGAACAATACCAACAATTTCATCAACAGAATCTTCTACATTAGCCCAATCAAGTGGATTAATTACAAAAGATTCTGCTTTAAATTCATTTGATATATTTTTACAAGGATAATATTTTTCTATATTGTTTTTAATACCTATGATTCCACATGATTCCTCTGGGTCACATTGCTTTGCGTGTTCTATTGCATCTTGTTTCCACAAATAATTCATTATCCGTTTATAAAAGTACCAACACCAGCAAATTCATTTCTAGTAACCTGTCTTGCGGGTAATTTTTTATTTGCTTGATCTAAAGAACCAACAAGTTCAAATTGTACGAATCGCCTAGTTTCAGCAGTTTTTCTGTCAATAAAAAATATTTCTTGTGGCAATTCATTAGATGATGGCGTACCAAATGGATTGCTACTGCTTGGAAAATTTGCCGCATCAAGTTCACTTGCAAGTGTTGTTATGCGTGTAAGTTTTGCATCTGCCAAATCATTATGTGGTGTTGTTAGATTTACGATAATTAATAAATCAGTCATTGTTATAACAGACCCACTTCTTGTGATACCTCCTAAATTAGCGATAGTTAGTGTTGGTCTTGGAATTTGTCCTTTACCAGAAAATTCTGCACCTTCAAAAGTTATAGGCACTCTTTGATATGAATTCCCCTGCCATACTATTTCTGCATTTGAGTTCATACTTGAACCAGCATGAAATCTGAATATTGTGGGTACACTTGATGGGTTTCCTGTTGCATAATGCAAACCCTCTACAAGTTCTAAAACAAATAGTTCAATTCTTGAACTAGGATTCAGTTTTTGTAGTTCAGATACTGGTATTGCCATTATGGTTCCGCTACTTGTTCAAAGGTAAGATTTAAGCTAACTCTATTTTTATATGGAATTGATTCTGATCGTCTTACACATTTAACTTTTATTGCTGATCTATTTGAAGGAGTATAATCAAAAGCTTCCATACCGGCATCAAAACGTGCATCTAAAAAAGTATTTATTGTATTTGCATCAGTTTGAGATATTTCAAATTTTGCTTGTATTGTTAAAAGTCTTTTATTAGCAGGTAAACCTTGAATAAAACGCTGTTCATATCCATCACCTAATTTTACTGTTATAGCATCTTGGTTTACAGTAATTTGTTCCCCATAAATTGGTTTTATATTTGGAAAGGTTGCCATTATGCTAATAAACCTCCAGCTCGTTTTTGTTTAATTAATTCTGATTGTATGGCAACGGCAATTTGTTGTCCAAGGTCATTGCCTTTAACATCACTACCTTCAACCTGACTTCCGCTAGCATCTACATTTACATTTATATTTACAGATCCGCCTAATTGATTATTAGGAGTAATATTTCCGGATCCACGAGGTGTAAAAATTTCAGGTCCGCGTTCTCCAACTATATATGATCTTCCACCTGTAACAGGACCACCTTGTGCTTTTTTGCCAAAAATACCTCCTAATATACCACCAAGAAAACCTTTATTTTTTCCGCCATCACCGAATACTGCATCACCTATACCACTAAATAAATTAGAAAGTGCTCTATCCATTAATTTATTTTTTAAATTATTTAAAACATTAGTCATTGCTTGACCAAATGTTTGTGTGCCATTTATTGCACCTTTAATATTTTCAACTAAGCCTTGCTCTAATGTATCTCCAAGTTCTTTAGAAATATTTACCTGATCTTTTACTTTTTGATTTAATATTTCTTGCCTGTCAATTTGATAATCTTTTAGTATTAATTTACTTTTTTCAAGTCTTAAACCTTCATCTTCTATACCCATAACTTCTTCCATTTTATTCTGAAATTCAAATTGTCTTTCTAATAATTGTCTATCAATGTCATTTTCTTGTGATTTTATTTGAATTTTTTGTTTTAAAAGTTTTATACTATTAGCAGCTTTTTCATTATCAGAACCTTTTTCAAAAGTTCTTTCTTCTTGCTTTATTCCAGGACCAGATATAGCTTTACCACTAGCTGTATCATAAGTAAAATCACCAACTTTATAAGTTTTATTTTGTTCCATAATTTTATTTAACTCTTTCATAGATTTATTTCTTTTATCTAATTGTTCAATTTGTAATTTTAAATCAGCAATATCTTGATAAATTAAGCTTTTTCCGCGCTTTGCATTTTCTAATCTTGCTTCTGCCGCTTCTAATTCTTTTTGTATAACTTCCATTAAACTTTCAACTTGTTCTGATGAACCCTCTTTTAAAGTTTTAGTTAATTTTCTTTGTTCTTCAGCTTGTTTTTTATAATGTCCAATTATTCCGGTAATAGCTAAACCAACAGCACCTATTGCAGCAACTACAGGTCCTGCTAATAAAACTTTTAAAATAACAAATTTTTTAGTTAATACTCCAACAGTCACTGACATTGCTTTTAGTATTGGCATTAAAATAGTTGCTGCAGATACAACAGCTGTAATTCCGGCTGCAATTGAAATAAATTCAGGCGGTAAAAAATTTAATACTTTTGCAGTTATAGTTAAAACTTCTGTTAAAGCTTTTGCTGCAGGTAATAAAGCAGAACCAACAGCGATTTGTAATTGTTCAACTTCATTTTGTAAATTTTTAAATACTTGTGTTGGATCATTTTCTAATATTTTCTTTAAATCTTCAGCACCACTAGAACCTAATTTTCTTAAAGCACGTATAACAACTTCACTTGTAAGTTTTCCTTCTGCCGCTAATTGTTTTAATGCACCAGTTGAAACATTTAGTTCATCAGCTAAAGGTTTAAGTATTAACGGAACTTGTTCTGAAACTGATCTAAATTCATCTCCTGCTAAACGCCCAGAACCTAAAGCTTGAGCTAATTGTCTAAAAGCATTTGATGCTTCAATTGCGGTTGAACCTCCTAATTTAGCAGCAGTATTAAATCCTATAAATGTAGTTTCTATATCTTGTAAGCTGACACCAAGTGGTTTTAATCTAGAAGTTATATTTGTTACGCCCTCAAGTGCTTCTGTTGCACTCATACCAAACAGTTTTTGTCCTCGAGTAGCTATTGCTTGAGCCTGTGCAAATTCACCTGTTTGTTCTGTTAAAATTTTTAATCTTAACTCCAATCTTTGAAAATCAGCAGCAGTTTGTATAGATCTCCTACCAATTTCTAATAAAGCACCTGCAGCTAATACTTTTCCTAAAGCATTAAATCTTTTTGTTATTCCTCCAGCTCTTTTATCTAATTTTGCAAAATCTTTTGCTGACTTATTTGCAGCTGCGTTAATTTTTTTAAGCTTATTACTGGCTTTATCTACAACATCAATAATAACGCTTGAATAAGCCATAAATATGAGTTTTTTATTAGTTTACACGTTTTATTTTATTTTATCCAATTGTTCTTTTTCAATTTCCCATTTATTTTCATAATAACCAGCAAAAAAAACTAATTCAGCCTGTGTTAGCTCTTTTCTTAGTCTGCTAACTGTCATTTTCAATTCTGTTGCTAGGAAAAACTCAAAATTTAGCCAGTTATCCCCTTTTAATCGTTTTTTGCTTCTTCTATTTCAAGATCGCCAGCTACATTAAATAAAAACAGTTCTAATTGATTTAAAATATCCTCTGGTATCTCTCTTTGTAGTCTTATTGCATCTCCAGGCATAAATGCTTTTCTGCCATCTTCAAGTTCTGCCATTTGACAAAGCATAGCAGTTGAAGCTTTTAAAGCATCAGCATTACCTTCTTTATCTTTACTCATGTTATTTACCCTTACCCTGTCAGATCTTGTTATAGGTTTAAAATAAAGATCAACTAATTTTGACCCATCTTCTTTTGTAAGAGTAAATTTTCTTCTTTGATTAAGATCAAAGGCACTTATTAAAAGATCAACAGTGCGGGTTTCTTTAGCTGTTGTCATAAATTAAATTGCAAAGGTTACATCACCACTTACTTGAAAGTTTACTGTCTGCGTTGTAAGTTCGCCAACAGTAGAAGCCGCACCTACTCCAGTAACAAGTCCGTTAAAAGCATATTTTTTAGCACCTGAAGTATCTAAAAATAAATTAAATGAAGCATCTGCAGGATCTTCACTTGTATTTATATCTGCTAAAAGTTCAGCAACTGCATCTCCTGAAGTAGCTGTATATTGTACTTCGATAGTTCCAGTTGCACTTTTTAAACTACCTACATATTTTCTTGACACGTCACCGTGAGCAGTACATTCAAGAACATCTTTAGTTAAATCGAGGGTCCATGCTGTAGTACCAACAACAGCAGATACTGATCCCGATCCATTATCAAATGAAACTGAACCTTCCTCTCCGCGAACATTTGCCATAATGAAAAAGAAATTTAATTATAGTTTATCCTTTTTTTTGATTTTTTTCTACTTTTTTAGTTTTTTTTCTAGCTAAAGCTGATTGACAGCGAGAATCCCATAAATTAGGATTTCTTTTTCCTTTTACCTGCTCAATAATATCAAGCATTTCTTCTGTGATTTCAATCATAAGTTTTCAAAAGTTTCAAATGAAATTGACATTACACTTTGAACAAAACCTTCAGGATTAGCATTTTCTAAAACAGTCGGTCCTGTAGGAGGTTCAAAATAAATGCCATTTAATATTACTCTATTGTATAAATCTCTTATTCTTTTGGCTAGTGTTAAATTATCTCCTAAGCCAATACCTATTTTTGTAAAAATATTAAAAGTAATAACTCCAGTCTGACTATTTGTACTGTTACTTATTCCTCCAAGAGTGACATATTCACTCCCAGTAAATTCAATTAAACATTGAATAAAACTTGTATCAGAAGGTGGATCAAAAGGTTGATTCCCAAATACAACCGTAGTTGTAGGATTACTAGCCATTTCTGTTGCTAGCCTTGATTCAATATTTTGTCTAACAGTATTTAAATTTAATTGAGCCATTAATTTTTACTTTGAGCTTTTCTAACTTTTCTAGCTACAAATTCTACTTCTTTCAATGGCCAACCTGCGCTTCTGTTACTATCCCTTGATTGAAATGTATTATTCCAGGAAGGAGGTGTATTTGTACCAAAACAAACTGCTTCTGCATAAGGTAAAGGATTTATTAAACTATATGTATTTCCAACTTTTTCTTTTTGATAATTTAATTTAAAAGGTGGAATAATTGCAGATTTATTTGGATTGAAAGGACCGCCTTGAATAGGTGCACTTCTTTTATTTTCTGCTAATTGCCAGTTCATGCGAAACCTTCCAGTATCTACAGGCGAAACCTGTTTTATTCGAGAATCTAAAGTAAAAACAGCAAAACGAATAAGTGCTTCATGTTCTTCTTCAAAAAACTTTCCTATTTGTTGTATTTTTATTTTTTTCATGCTCGTAAATAAATTTCATATTTAATATTTTCATTATCATTTTCATCTGTATTTATTCTAATAATTTGATATTCAATACTAGCTATTAAAACTCTGTCGCTTGTAGTTGGTGTTTGTTCTAAATCTTTAGCTGCAATAGTTAATATTTTATCGTTTTCTTTTATAAGATCATTAATTTCTCGTTGGTTTACATTTTGTAATATTCCCTTAATTGTAGTACTAGTTATTGATTCACTTACTGAACCTGTTGCTGTATCATAACTGCCATGAGTAATACGTTTAAAAGTTACATCACCGCCTAATTTACCTAATACAGTTGAAGAAACTTTTCGAAAACTTTTAGACAGTTTTGACATTACAACCTATAAGCAATAACTGATCCGCTAGCTAATGTAAATCCAGTAATAACGCCACAAATTTCACAACTTGCATTTAAAGTAATGCTTGTACTAGCACCATCTATATTTTGAGCAGTTAGTGAAGCAATTACAGTATCTTCATTGGCCTGTATTTTGCCAAATCTTCCTGTAACAGCTCCAGTTCCATTAATAATTGTTGCTGAAGGATATTCGTAAGCCATAGTTAACTCCTTTTTACTCCTATTGTAGCTGGCCCACTTATTCTAATGCCAGTTAAGTATTGTTCAATTATAGGTGGTATTCGATTTGCACCAACAGCACCATAAAATCTAGGTTTTACTTGTAGATTTCCAATTGATACTTCTTCATAATCTTCAAATCCACTTAAATCCAATCCATCTTTATTATTATTTAAATAAACTGCTAAATGAATTTGAGCATGTTTTACTCTGTTAGGTATTTCATCATCCGCATAAAAAGCAGGTTGTAAATTACTAGGATATAAAGCATTATAAGTACTTGTATAAGTATATGGTTTTTTTACACCAGTTCTAGGCCATTCAAGTGCTTGAGCATCATTAGTCCTGGCACCTAAAAATCTTTCCCTATCAATTCTTTGTGTAGCACTAAATAGTGCGCGGTTTTTTTGGTCTGTTGTTGCACTACTCCAAGCAGTAACATCTTCATTTTCCACTAGACCATCTATAAAAGCCTGAGCCTGAGCTAAAGTAACATAGCTATTAGCAGTTGCACTTCCAGCTGTTTCAACTATTGAGATTGCCATTAGTTTTTAATTTTTTTGGCTTTTTTACTTTTTTTTGTTCGAGAAGTGGAGAAGCCACTTTTAATTTAGCAGCTTCCCTTTCTCTAGCTAATCGAAATGTAGCTATACCCATTACTTTCTAAACGCACTAACAGCAGTTGAACTTGTAACTCTAAAAATAAAAGTTCCAGAAGTATCTGCAGTTATATCTGGTTCGCCAACAATTGTGACACCAGAACCGGCAGTCAAAGTGAATTTATGAGTTGAAGCTGCCTTATTTACAACAGTTAACTCAAAACATTGACCAACTTTGTTTTGAATACCAAGAGCAGTAATAATTTCAGCTGCTGTGGGAGTGGTAATAGTCCTATTACCTGTAGGAGTTCCGTCAACAATACCTTCAATCAACTCTGCAGTTGTTAAAGTCATTGCTGCATTTTCCGTTTTGATAACTTTAGTTTTTGTAAGTTGACCAAAAGGAGGGTTTTGAAGTTCGAAAATACTAGCCATAATTAATCTAATGGTGAAGTAACAGTAGCACGTACGATTCCTATATTTTTGATGTCGTACACTTTTTCCCAGTTAGTTGCTGTTTCGAGCTGTGCCCTTGTTGGGTTTGTAGTTGTAACTGCCCATTTTAAACCTATAGGGTGATAAATGTAAGCATGTTTAAATGAAACTACATCTTCAAATGCAAGAACATCTTCATCAACTTTAGTTATTAAAGCTGCCTGCTCGCCTGTTGCTACGCTTCCTTGAGAGAAAAAATACACAGCATATTCCGTCGAAGAACCTGATCCAGCAGTTGGAATATCATCTGAAACAACAATGTTCATCCCCATATATTGAGGAACAGAAACATCACCGTAAGCACCGGCAGAAGACCCACCAAAAGCATTAATTGTACTTGCACCTGTTGCTGCAGTACTTAAACGTGCTTCAGTGTTTGTTACATAGTCTAATGCTCTTCTTTCTTTAAGTGCATAAAACACTTTTGAGTGCATTGCGATAGTTGTTAACTTGTCTCCTTGATCTCCAAGTAAAGACTGAGCTTTAGCAACAGTACCAGCACCTAGAGCTGTTGGAGTGTCACCAGATTCAGAATCAATTGAAAGTTCAAATAAAGCAGAAGAACTATTGTTCGCAGTTAAAGAACCAAAAGCACCTTGTAAACAACTATACAAATCTTTTTGTTTTTCGTTGTTTATATAAGCGCCTAATTTTTGTCTGATTGCTGCTATTGGATCCGGTGAGTTTGAACCAATTTTTTGACCCGCAAGCTGTCTTGCAGAAAAAGCATCTCCAGCAGTTAGAACAACACCAATTTGGCTGCTTTGTTCAATTTTATTTGGAGTAAGTGAAGAACTATCATTCAAACGAGTGTAGTTTCCACTTAAATTTGCCTTATAAAAAGGTATGTTGACGAAATTTCCGCCAGCTGTTGAGCTTAAATTTAGCTCAGGTAGAGGTGCAAGAACGCCACTTTGAAGAAAACTATCTCTTAAAGTTGTCTCTTCAATAATGGAATCCGCAAATACCTCTGGAATAATAATGTCCGAAAGAGTAGTTGCCATTTCAAAGAAATGTTTAAGTTTACAAAGATGAGCACAGCCCTCTAAATCTCAGCACAGCCTTAATTTAGTTTTTCAAATCAGCACAGCCGAATTTGTTATTACTAAAACTATAACTCAATATTTCTTATTTGTAATCTTTAGCAATTTTTTTAGCAGCTAGCCATGCGTCACGACCATATTTAGCATGAATTTCATGTGCAGCAGTATCTTCACCCTGAGCCATTCTTTTTAATAAATTTGTATCGATACCAGCAATAGATCCAGGTATTTCACTTTTTCCAATAGGCGCACCTGATCCAACGGGTGGTTGATTTTTTAATGCCCATGTCTGAACTTTTTCTTTTACAGCTTCTTGTATTGGCTTTGAAGTAAAACCATCATCTGACAAATAAACAACCGCACCATCTTTTTGAACTTGAATTTTTTCTTTATCAAGTTTGCTCATTGCATAATCTGGATCATGAACAAGTTCAGATAATGCACTTACTGCAGGTGTTACTAATTTTAATTCTTTCAATTCATTTTTTAAAGCATTAATTTCATTATCTTTTTTTTCAATAGCTTCTTTAAATTGTTCTTCACGTTTATTTAATGCTTCTGAATATTGCCCTTTTTCTTCTAATCTTTCTTGTTCAACTTTTTGTTTAAATTCAATTAAAGCCTGAACATCAGTACCTTCAGGTAAAGTTGCAACTGATTTAGCATTTGAAGCCATTTTTTGCTTTTCTTCAACAACTTCTCGATTTTTTTGCTTTAGTAAATCAATTTCTTTTTTTAGTCGATCAATTTCAGCTGAATTATCAACAGCTGCTGCGGGATTTTCTTCTGCCATATAAAAATATTAAAGTAATCCTAATATACCTTGTTTTTAAAAAATTAGCATTTCCAACGTTTTAAAGCTTTATTTATTCTGCTATTTGGGTCATTTGCTTTTTTGCTACCCGTTAATTTTTTCTTCATTCCTTTCATACGGCTACAAAATGATTTTCTTCTTTTAGCTGCTTTACTTCCAGGCTTAACTTTACCAGTAACAGGCGCTTGTAAATTTCCTCCTGTAGCTTTATTATATTTTGCTCTTCCTTTAGCAGTTAAACCACCTTTTTTTGATTTATCTTCTTTTTTAAAATTGACTACTTTTCTTTTTGTTGTCATTTTCCTTTTTTCCTCATAGCAATTGAATGTGCTTCCATAAAAGTTTTACCACTAAGCATTGCTTTTGTCATTTCGTCTATGTGTTTTTTTGAATGACCATGAGTTGCTTTGTGTCTTGTTAAAGCATCTTTTTGCCTTTTAGTTAGTCTAACTCTTCTTTTATTAATTTTGCCAGATTTAATTTTCATTTCTTTTTAGTAGTAGTTTTACGTTTTTTTCTCATTTGAAATGAAATTTTCTTTTTACCTGTTTTAGCTGCGGTAAATCTTTTTTTTTCTGCAGGCGATAGTTCCGAAAGTAATTTAGGTGTTTTACTTGAAACTCTTTTTGTTGGTCTACAAGCAGGGTAACCTCGTCTTTTTTTTTCAGATTTTTTTCTGCCGCAAGGTTTACCTGTTTTTACATCAACCCATTTTTCTTTAAACCAATCGGTTAAACCTCCTTTAGCTCTTCCTTTTTTTGCCACGTTTAGCACCTTTTTTAGTTTTTGCTTTTGGCTTATTAACAGTAATATAACCTCCGCCGGCTCTTTTGTATGCCTGAACTAATTGCGCACTTGCATAAGCACTTGGCCATCTTTTTACACGTGCTTTAACTTTAGCTTTTACACGTGCATACAGTTCCGGATCGGTTGGCTTGTTTACCTTTGCCATTACTTTTTAACAGCTTTTTTTTTTCCTTTTTTCTTTTTTGTACCTTTTGGTTTCATTGAACCGTAATGACCTGGCATAATTTTAAAAGCAACTATTTATAGTTTACTATTTATTTCTTTTTTCGTCTTGTTTTTTTCTTTTTCTTACCCGCAGTTGATAAAGCGATAGCAACAGCTTGATTATGTGGCTTGCCTTCTTTTTTTAACATTTGAATGTTTTTTGAAATTATATTTTGTGACCTTCCTTTTTTAATTGGCATTAGCTTGTCTTAACTCTTCTAATGTTAACGTTGATCCGTCTGAACGCACGAATTTACGAAAAACATCTGTAGGATTATTATTTTTTAATTCTGATCTATATATTTTTGATTTTTCAATACCAAATACTTTATTTTGAGTTTCTATATCCTGTTTACTTAACCAAACTGCATAATTTTCAGAAGCAGGAACTAATTTTCCTCGATTAGATAATCCTGTTTTTGAAGGTCTTTGTAATCCTTCTTCTAAGTCATCATCTTCTAATCCAAATTGTTTTAAAAAAGAATCTTTAATTATAGGAACAATTGTTGATCTGCAATTAAAATGTTGTGGAGGTTGAGGACCTTTACCCATTTTAAACACTTGACCATCAAGCCTTCCACAAATAGCAGAAGTTCGACTATCTAAAGTTGCTACATATTTATAGCGATCAATCATATCTGAATTTGCTTGAAAAACACTATTAATAGCTGAATTACTTACTTGGTTAATACTTGTTCGAACAATAGTATCAATTTGATTATTAGCTAAAGTAGTTCCAATACCACCTTTTGCTTTTATCTGAGCAAGAGTACCTGTAGCTTCAAAGTTTAATTGACCTCTTAATTCTTTAGCTATTTGAGCAGTTGTATTATTTGATAACAAACCAGTTCGAATTGTATTTTGTAAAAGTTCAGTTTGGGATGCAGCTATTCTTCGAAAAGCAGTTCTTACATTTACACCATTAGGTAAATTAATTACAGCACCTTCACGAGCAGTTAAACTAAATTTAGGAATAGTGCCAGTTTGAACTGCAAATTCTTCAGGTAAAGTAAAAACATTTATTTGACGCGGATCAGTATTAACAACGCTTTGTGCAAACTGCGGACTTATTTCAACTGTACGAACTGCATTTTTAGTTGCTTGACTTGGTAATACTTTTTTTAATTGTTCCTGTATAAAATCAGATTGTAATTCAGCTAAACCTTGTAATTCTTGAGTTATAACTAATGAACTACTTTCAGCCCAAGTATTTAAACTTTCTTGCAATTGTAATAATAAAGTTCTTTGTCTATTAACAGCAGCCGGAGTTAAAGTAAGTTCACCAGCTTCAAATTGTTTTAATCTATCTGTTATTCCAACAATTATATTATTATATTCCTGGACTATTTTAAGAGCTACGCTGTTTTCATATCTATTTAAATTTATAGCATTTCTATATAATGCTTCGGGTATTTGTTGTTGCTCTATAGCCATTATTCATTAGTTGTTTCTTGTTGATCCATTTCAATTAATCCACCTTGCATTGTTTTACTTAGCATTTCTTCAATATTTATACTGTCACTTAATACTTCACCTTCAATTAATTTCTTAAGCAGTTCTTCTTGATCTATAATTCCTTGCGCATAAATTTTCAATAATGCATCTACTTGCGCAGGTTCTAAACTTGAATCTACAAAATCTCTATTTACAAAGCTAGTTCCTGCTACACTTTGTTTTTCAAATGCTGCATGAAATTTTAAACAATTATCAATTAAATCTTGAATTTGCTGACTTAAAACCATCATTGTAGAATCGCCTTGTGATCTATCAATTCTTTTACTCGTAGCTGTTTCCGCGCTCATTTTTTGCCCGAGTATAGCTGCTAATCCTAATTCGTTTATTTGATATTCAAGTTTATCTATCCTTTCTCTTTGAGCATTAAAACTATTTCCATTAGGTTCAATATAACTTGCACTACTTCCTTCAGGTAAAGATAATGCTTCACTTGGACCAGCAGAAACCTCTTCAGCTGCTGCTGGAAATCCAAAAAAAGCAAGCATTGGAACAGCGCTTATATGTAATTGATTATCATAATCGCTTTGAATTTGATAGCTTTTGATGTTTAATTCAGCAATATCTTCTAATGGTGGTCTACTTTCAAAAATACCGACCTTATTGCTATATGCAACACTAAAAGGAATAAAATCTAAACTTGTAGTTCCTTCATTTACCTTTTTAAAATCACCTTTATTATTTCTTTGAAATAATTGAAATGTTCCAGGTTCTAATACTCTTATTTGTTCAACAGTTTCTTCACCATATAAACCTTTAGGTCTTACTACTCTTTCAGTTAATCTTAATTGCGTAAGCTTTCTTAATCCATTATCAATTTCGGTACGCCAACCAATAATGTCTCGTGGAGTGTAAGGAATCCAATAAGGTCGACCACCTTCTGCGGGTGCATCAACTAATACACCAACATGACCATAACGAATACATAAACGAGAAATATTATAAATAAAATTAGTTAAATTATTTCCTTCAAGGTCTGTGTCAAATAATTGCTCTTCAATAATCTCTGGAACATCTGTCAATCGAACTGGTTTACGAGTAAGCATACCAGCTAACATTCTTTCCATTCTTACATAATAAGGAGGACAGACAGAACGGGATAAACGAACATCATAGCTCTCATCTTCTTCACGCGGTTCTTGTTTTAAGTAAATCCTTGCTTTACCTCGAATTTTACTAGTTCCTTCAATTAAATCTTCAATTAATCCCCAATGACTTTGCATATTTCTCCACGCCTGATTTTGCTGCTGTACTTCTGTTACTGGTATTTCAAAACTATCAATTCTATTTGTGAAAGAGCTATACATTGTTTTTAAATTAATAATATCAGGTCTTTAGTAAATTCTAATGCCTGTTTTATTTCCTGCTCTACTATAAATCATATTAAACTCCTTATAACATAAATATCCAAGCGCGTCATTAAGGTGATCGTAACCATTTTGTTTATCTGGATCGCCTGTTTTTTCATCATAACTTTGTAATTCCAAACATTCGATTAAGCGTCGGCAACGGGCATGAATCGCCACACGCACCCGTCCTTTTGAGTTTTCCAAGAGTGCTTGTAAGGTTTGAACTCGGTCTTTAATTGGTGGGTTACTCCTGAGCGCCATACTTGTGAAGCCATAACTTTGCAAAATTGCAATATCTGTTTTGCTTGCGTTGATTGTTGATCTATTGGCACCACTAGCATCTGGATAAACTAAAATCTTATTTCTACCATAACGCCTAACTATTTCTCTTGCCAGAGCATCAGTATCTTGTTGTTTAGTTATTTCATCGATAACAAATAATTGATCTCCAGATGTTATACAAACAACTGCATTGCAATTCATTACGTTAAAATCAATTCCAATTTTAATAATTTCATTTTCAATAGGAAAAGGTAGTTCATTAATTAAATGCTTATTTCTGTCAAATCTAGAATAAACAGCTCCGGTTGTTAGGTTCGTAAAGTTTCCATTAAGATATGCCTGAATAAGTTGCGGTGGATAATTTTCTAATAAAGAATCAATAAAACCTTCGGGTAAATATGGATTATCGCTTGTTTTTGCTTTTATTAATCTTGTATCTTCTTTGGCATTTTTTTCAAATGTTTCAAACGCCCATGAATGACCCTCAGGAGTTGTTGTTGCATAAAATTGCTGAATATTACCTGATCTCAATCTTGCTAAAGCCATATTCATAGCTTGCTCCGCGTCTCTTTTTGGTACAGTATCAGCCTCATCAAATCCAACTGCACAGAGATTTTGTCCTCGAAGGCGTTGGTATGTAAGAATAGTTCTTAATAAAATAGTATGCGAACCTTCTTGAAAAGATAAAACATATTCAGGTAAAGGACTTGCACGAAAAGTATATGGAATTTCCCATTCTTCAAGCAAATCATTCATAGTACGCATTAAAATGTCACGAAGCATTGGACTCGTAGGTTCAAAAACTGCAGAGATATGTCCAACATTCATAGCAGCAAGCATAAAAGATTTTGATACTAAAGCATAAGTTTTACCCGCACCAAAACCACAAACTAAAGCTAATTTTCTATGTTCAGTATCTTCACAAAATTTTTCTTGATGCGGTAATAAATTATTTCGAATTTTAGTTATAACTTCATTAGCACTAGGTAATTCATATAAACCATTACCGCTTAACACATGACCTTGTTTTAAAGTATCTAAAAAACTCACGAGCAAAGATCAGCTAATTTAGCTGCAGTATTTATAGCTCCAAGGGCAATATTAAATTGACCTGCGTTTCTTGCTTCCATTTGTAAAGTAGAACATTGAGCTAGTAAATCAGCAATCATTTGTGGTCTTTCAATATCCCAATCTTTTTTAATTTCATCTCTTGCTTTTTTTAAATAATTATCAACTGTACCTTCAGACACCCCCCAGTTTTCCCTAGCATATCGCAAACAATCAGACCTTCTACCACCGCGCGCAATGATACGAGAAAGCTTTTGTACTCTGACTTCTATCTCAATTTTGCTTGATTCAGCAGCTGCCATTAATTAATTATCCTGAAAAAACCAATGTTTATATATTTCTAATGCTACACGCTGAGTCATAAAAGGGGGAACACTCATACCCATTACATAGCATGGATCAGTATTTAAAAAGTTAAAATCTTCTGGAAAAGTTTGTATTCTTTTTATTTCATAAGAATTTAAATATCTAGGTTTTTTCCAATAAACTAATCCTTGAGTTGCGGTAACAGTACGCGAAGGTAACCGAGGATTTACAGTACTCATATTAAAACAATGACCTTTCGGATGAACAGTTGAAAATGATTTACCAGGTTTTACTTTATACCAGAGTTCTTTTAATTTATCACTAATTAATTTTTCTTCTGTATTAGGTTTTATTGTTTTACATGCTTCAGCAACTGAAATTGGTTGTTCATTAAAAATGGGTTTAAAAGGTTTTAAATTTAAATCAGATCGGCGTGCAATAAAAAAAGTTCTTTCTCTTGCCTGCGGTACACCCATTTTTGCAGCATTAAATAAAAACAATTGTGTTTCATATCCTGCTTTTTTAAAATCTCTAAATATTTCTTTAACATAGCCACGAGCATTACCTGCAATTAAACCTTTTACATTTTCAGCAACAACTATTTTTGGCTGTAAAAGTTTTGCTGTTTGAATAAAATGAAAAAATAAATCATCAAGTCTTTGATATTTTTGACCTTCTCTAAATTTATATTCAGTTCCCCATTTTTTTTCACGCTTGCCTGCCATACTGAAAGTTGAACAAGGCGGTGAACCATCTAATATATCTAAATTTTTTAATTCTTCAGGTATCTCAAAAAGTTTATTAAATTCCTGGACTCCCATAAGGTAACTATATTTAGGTTTATGATTAGCTCTATAAATAGCCATCATTTCTTTATCAATTTCAACACCACCTAAAACATTAAAGCCTGCAAGTTTATAACCCATTGAAGAGCCGCCGCCACAATGAAAACAGCTAAAAACATTTAAATTATTTTTTTTAATATCTTTTAAATCAGATAGTTTCCAGGCACCAATTTTTTTTTCAATCATTTTTTATTATTAAATTCAAATCCACAACGAGGACAAGTGTTATCAAATTCACTAAAATCTGCTTCTCCGTGTTCTTTTGAACCTTCAAAATCTTTTATTTCACCGTCACCTAATAATTGTGATAAATCATCATCATCAAAAAAAGGCTTTAAATCGTAGTCCATAGTTAGTTCTTCCAAAACTTCTCTATCCCATTCTGATAAATCAGATGATCTATTATCTGCAATTGCTAAACCAACTTTTTGATCTTTAGTTAAATTTGTTCTTTTTACTGCAATAATTTCATCTCCATTTGTTTCTATTACTTTTACATTTTTTACTCCGGCAGCTTTTGCACCTTCAATAGTTCCATTACCAGCGATAATTGTATTGTTTTCATCAATAACAATTGATCTACCAGTACCGAATTTTTCTAAAGATTCAGAAATTAATTTAGCTGATCGATCAGTTCTCAATCGAGCATTGTTCGGATCTTGATTTAATTCCTGGATTGAGATCGTGTTTTCCGATTTTTCCTGCATAATCTAATGACCTGTCTATTGATTTTAATTGGTTATGAACTGATAATATCAATTCTTTTTCAATTGGCATCTTTTCTTCTATAGCATTATCACGAATAGCTGCTGCAATAACTTCAGCTTTAAATAATAATTTTTTTAAAGATTTAATCACTGGTTTCTGTCTTTCTGATGTCATTTAGTATGCCTTTTGAATTGTTTAATTGATCTTTAACTTTAAGAATATAACTAGGAAGTTCCATTTTATTTCCTTTTAAATTTTCTTGTCTAATTTTATTTAATTCTTTACAACTAGCTTTCCAACTTTCTTTTCTTAAAGTATGAATTAATCTAGTTTTATCTTTTGGTATATCTACCCCAACATTGTTACAGATATTTGAAGATTCATCACGAAAGCCAGATTTTACAATTGAACCATCATCTCCTCTTTGTGGATATGCTGCTTGACACCAACAAATAATAGCTAAATCATGGTTTTGATCATAACCAGGTAATTCATTAGATAAATATCCATCAGAATTATGAACAATTCCTGAATCATTGCATGCAAAACAATTGTAGTCTGGAACTCGAAAAGTTAAATCTCGATCAGTAGCTGATCTTTTGAAAAAAGTCATAAGGCGGGTTTAAAAAGGAATATCTTTCCTGGACTTTAATTTTAACTTGCTTTTTTGTTCTTGTACACAAAGAAATACTTCATAGTAGCCATCACGTAACCATTTAAAAGCATTTGGAAAACAGGTAACAAAGCCACCATCTTTTTCAATTTTATTTTGGTCAGCTATAGCTCTTAATAATGCAGGTTTTAACTGACTTTGTATTTTTTTTGAAAGTTTATTGTAATGCTGATAAGTAAGTTTTTTAGATTGACCACTAGCTCTTTTTTTAATTTTTTGATATTGATTCCAAAAATCATTAAATTCATCAGTATATATATTATTTGTTTTAGTTATTTGTTTTAGTTTATCTTGTTTTAGTTCGTGTATCTCTCGAATACTACCCCCCGTATCTGAGAAAGACTGGGGTGGTATCTCAGAAATACTAGTATCTGAAAAGTACTGCGGTTGTTTACTAGGGTTTTGAAGTTCTGGGTGGGTGGTGGTATTTGTAAAAGACTGCCTTTTTGGTGGTTCAACTTTTAATTCATGCCAAACTGTAACTCGATAAGCATTTGTAGATTGTAGGCCATCTTCAACTCTACCAATTTTTTCTAACCAACCTTTTTCGCATAAAGATTTAATTACTTTAACAACTTTATTACGACCAATTTTTGCATCTTTAGCAATAGTTGAATAAGAAGGCCATATATTAGGATAGTAACTTTGTAAAACCCATAAAACAGCTAATTCATAAGGATCAATTCTGCCTTTTAAAGCTGTTGGTAATGATACAAAGGGCGTTTTTTCAGGTATAAAACTCATGGTTCAAAAAATTTATATTGATGTCAAAGGGCTAAATCCAGCTCCGCAAGGAAGTAAAGTCTACTTGGGAAAAGGTCGAATGATTGAAAGTTGTAAAAGATTGAAGTCATGGCGGGATTTAATTAAGAAAGAAGTACTAAAAGCTAATAAAGAAATGATAAGCGGACCTTGTGAAGTCTTTATATGTTTTCGATTATCGAGGCCAAAAATACATTTTTCCAGTAAAGGTAAGTTAAAAAAAAATGCTCCAAAATATGTAATTACTAAGAACAGAGGTGATCTTGATAAATTAGTTAGAGCATGTTTTGATTCACTAAGCATGACAGCTATTTCAGATGATGCCACCGTTGTGCAGTTAAATGCAAAAAAAAGGTTCGTCACTGAACATGAAGAACCTGGAGCACAAATTTTAATTTTAAGTAAAGAATAGCCGAACAGACCCCAACCCGCAAAAGTTAGTCTTTCCCTTCAATAGCTTTGCAATAAAGAAGGTATTTTATCCTAAAAAGGATTCGACTAAACTAAGAATAGCAGATTTATTTAAGTGAATTCAGGATAGGATTGACTTAATCTTTTCTCTATATTTTTATGGTCAACATTAAATTCAACCAATAAATCTTCTTTTTCTTTAATTAAATCTAATTTTAATTGTTTATGTTTTTTAATTTGATTTTTTAAATATTTAATTTGTTCTTCAATACCTTTAATATATTCACCTTTAGCTAGAATTTTGTCATCTTGTTTTTCAAGAATTTGAAATTCTTCTGAATCTTTTCCCCAAGTGATTGCTTGTCTTAAGATTCTTTCCCAATGGTTTAATTCATCACACCAATGTTCAGATTCTTCTCCACCTAATTCAAACATTTTAGTGTGGAATTTGTTTAAAATTTCGTATGCTTTTTCAGCACGATTTAAGTAGTGTCCTGCTTTCATGATTTTTATTTAGTAATTTTTAAATAGCCAACTTTGTTTCCATTAGTGTCTTTTAATGGTTTAGATAGTGGCAAATCTTTTTTTGTTAAAGTAGTTTCTTTAGCAAAGTTTGATAAGTCTTTAAAGATTCTGCTAATTTCAGGTGCAGCATCTTCATAAAACATATCGTTATCAAGATTGATAGAAAAAGTAAGTTTTGACATGATTAAAGTTCCATAATTGATACAATTTTTACTTTAGAACCAAGTTCTTTATGAATTTTTAGAATAAATTGATTTTTACTGTTAGCTTCACCTGTACAAGAAGTTCTAGCTATAAAATTAGTTTTTTTAACTAAAGGCTCAAATTCTGCATAAAAAAGTTTTTTCATCTTTTTAAGTTTGAATAAGATTGTTTGTTAGCTTTAATTTGTAATTTTTGAAGAAGATTTGTTCTTTGTTCTAAAGATTTTTCAAATCTATATAAAGTGTTTTCACAAGTTTTAATAAACTTAGGATTTTCTTTTTTCTTTTTTGAATCTTTGATTATTTCTTTATAATCATCAATTGTTGAAAGAAGTCCATTTATATCTGTTCTTACTAAAGAAACTAAATGGTGAAGTTGATAATCAGTTAAATGCATTATTCTTCCTCATTAAAAATTTCATTGAACAATCCATTGATACGACCTAAGTCGCCATTGTATCCCCAATGAGTTTTGACATTTTGTAGTTCCTCATAATGAGCAACTAAATCTTGAAGTTTTTTAGCGTTAGCTTTGAGCTTTTTGACTTTAAGGTTAAAGTCTTGTTGTTGCTGAGTTAGTTTCATTGAATAACTTGCGGGTTATATATATATTATACGCCGTATTTATAAGTAATAGCTGTAAATAGCTCTAATGCGTTGCAATAGTAGTATTCTTAGCATAGCTATTTACAGTTATAAAAAGTCACTGCATAATTAAAGAGTACTTTATTTTATTTTCAACCCGCAATGAAGTTATTAACCAAAGAACTTTTAAAAAAGTTACCTCCAATTGGTCATTCAATTGAAACCAAAAAAGAGCCTCAAGCTATTGTTAAATGGTTTACACCAGATTCTAACTGGACCTGGTATGTGGCTGAATACAACCCTGAAAATGGTATGTGTTGGGGTTTAGTTGATGGATTTGCTAAAGAGTTTGGCTATTTCACTATTGATGAAATAAAAGAATGTAGAGGACCTTTAAAACTACCTATTGAAAGAGATATGTGGTTCGAAAAATGTAATCTTAATTCTTTACTTTAATGAAAAATCTATTTCTTTATATCGCAGTGGGCTTCATCAGCTACACTGCTTTTTCTTCCTCTTTAGATAAGAGTACTCAAATCCATTGTTCAAATGGAATACAACGCGCTTGCGCAGCTTTGGCAAAATGAAAGAACAAATGAAAGAAACAATTATTGTACAGTCTTTTAATTTAATTAAAGAACTTAAAGTAATTGTTCAAAGGCAACAACTTCAAATAAGTGTTTTAGTTGATGATGTCAACATGCT
>VTLG01009671.1_pt1 | contig 22352 bp, 30 predicted proteins | sample 4694571 | NCBI WGS metagenome assembly VTLG01 (sample SAMN12604809, study PRJNA352737) | marine metagenome | biome: ENVO:00000447; feature: ENVO:00000209|ENVO:00000569|ENVO:01000036; material: ENVO:00002151; isolation source: viral sequences binned using virsorter ...
TGACCTTTGAAAGAATGACTTTAGCGTTCTTTTTGAGTGTAATTCCGAAATGCTTTGCATTTTTTGCAGTAACATTGTTGTTTACAACAAACTCACCGAAAACCATTCCAACATGAACTGACTTGCTGAAAAGCCTATTAGTTTGGCTTTCAATCAAAGACCATTCTTTTGAAAGGATTGTTCCTTTTTCTTGGATTGAGTTTGCTGAAGAAAGTTTTTGAGTGATGTTTAATTTCGGCATTGATTTGCTCCTTTAGGTTATATAAAAAAAAAATTACTCTTCACAAGAGTTCAGAGTAATTTTTTTTGTTATAACCTTAAAAGATTGAGAGGTTGTTCTCGGTTTGTTCTCGGTGTTTCTTCATTACACAATACACAATACACCATACACAATACAGATTACACAATACCCAATACACATTATACAATACACAATACACCATACACAAAAAAAAGAGGGGTAGTTTTATGCTCTGCCTTTTCAACATTATTAAATCGTAAGATTTAATGTTTGGTTCGACAATCGAACTAGGAAACTGATAACATAGCAGTTTCTTATTGAAAATAAGTAGTTGATTTCGTTGGTTTTTTAATAAAAAAACTTTCATTACACATTATATATTACACATTACACAAGGAATCATTACATATTACACAATACACAAGGAAAACAGTAGGCTAGGCAAGTGGCTGGGTGGGTCATATCCGTAGCGTATATGTAGAAATACACAGATTAGGATTTTTAACTGTAAACCACATTAGAAACTGTTAGAATTAGCGTTCTTAGTATAGGGAAGTGTTAAAGTAAAAAATGTTCCCGTAATGGAAAGAAGTATGTAGATATGATGTAAGGTGTCTATACAAGACAATGTAAATTTATTTTACAATAGGGGTTGATTTTTTTGTAAAATGTGATATAATTAACTTTATTAATTCACTTAAAGTGATTTAGTTAAATTATCTTTTATATTTTCTTTATTAAATCACTTTTAATGTATCACTATAAGTGATAGGTAAGTTATAATTTAGACTTGACAATGGCTAAGAAATCCGTAAAACTATACACAGATAATGTGCTTGAAGCATTTTATCATGCTATTCGTACTAATAGTTTAGATAAGTTGCACATCCCTCACAGTGATGTCTTTTATGTGCGTAATGCCGTAGAAGCATTTTATGGTAGGAAGTTTAGCTTGAAGCAAGTTGAAGATGCAATGAAAGCAGAGGGATGGAAAGATGTTTGAAGCAATGTTATATATGTGTATTTCTTTTGGAGGACCTCCTGAATGTGTAACAGGAGAAAATTTATATGGTCCTTATGCGACTGTACCTGAATGTCAATTAAGATTAAAAGAAATGACAGAGAGTGTAATTGAAGTAATGCCACCACGTACAATAAAACACATAAGAGGTGCGTGTGTAGATTTATCAAAACAAGGATTAATCTTTACGTAAGAGTATAATTATGACAAAAGAAAAGAAAAAGCGTGGAGGTTTAAAAGGGTTCACTCAAAAGAGTGGAGATATGCGACCCACAAAACAAGGTGCAGGTATGACTGCTAAAGGTGTCGCTAAATATAAAAGGCAAAATCCGGGTAGTAAACTTAAAACAGCAGTAACAGAAAAGAGTCCATCAAAAGCTAGAGCAAAAAGAAGAAAGTCTTTTTGTGCAAGAAGTGCAGGTCAGATGAAAAAGTTTCCTAAAGCAGCTAAAAACCCGAACAGCCGATTAAGACAAGCTAGGAGAAGATGGAAATGTTAGATGCTACAAAAAGAAGAAGAGTAAAAAAGAAAACACCAAAAAAGGGAATGTCTTTAAAAGACCAAATCTCACGTATGTTTTCTACAGAAAGAAATAAAAAAAGAAGGGGTATATCAACTCCTATGGATGCTGGTGAATTTTCCTTTTCTCCAACAAGAAGAAATAAAGCTACAGGAGATTTATCTGTAAGACCCGGAGGTGAAAGGGGAACTTTTAAAAGTATTTTTGAACAGAAGAGAATAGCTGATGCTGCAAAGAAAAGATTATCAAAAAAGAAAGATGTAAAAAAAAGTAGGGATAAAGCTACAGGAGATTTATCAACAAAACCTGCAGGCGAGGGAAGAACTTTTAAAACTATCTTTGAACAAAAGAGAATGGCTGACGCTGCAAAGAGAAGATTACAAAGTGCAAAAGCAAAAAAACAAATGATAAGTAAAGGTAGTTCTCCACAAGGTAGAGGGTTTGTAAAAAAGAAAACTAAAGCACCACCTAGTTCTGCTGCTTTAGCAAAAGCATTTAAAGAATCAGAAATGATAAGAAATTTAAAAGCTAAAGGTAGTTCTCCACAAGGTAGAGGGTTTCCAAAAAAATCTACTTTTATAAGTTCTGCTGCTTTAGCAAAAGCATTTAAAGAATCAGAAGCAAAAAGACCAGCACAATCAAAAGCTAAAAATTTTAATGTTGGTGTATCAAAAGGTGGAGTATCTTTTAAAGAAGCCTTTAAACATTTTAAAAACAAAGGACAAAAAGTATTTACATGGAATGGTAAAAAATATACGACAGAGTTAGCTAAAAGCAGTAAAAAAGTAAAAGTAGCTTCTCCTCAGTCAAGACCTAGCACACCAAAGAAAGAAGTTGTAAAAAGAAAAGTAGTAACAACAGAATCTCCAAAAGGTGGTATGATGAAAAAGAAAAAAGTTGATGGTAAGAAAAAACCAAAGATAAGTGCAAAACCAAAGGCAAGTCCAAAACAAGGAAGATTTGGTAAAGTTCCACCAAAGATGTCACTATCTTATGCAGAAAAGAATTATGCACCTTTTAAAAATAAATTAAAAAGTGGTCACGTAATAAGGACAATTAATGGAAAAAGATTTCAAGTTCCGATAGCAGATGCTAAAAAGACACGATAAAGAGGAGAATTAAAAATGGCGAGCTTTCTTAAAAATATAGTAAAACAAGGTATAAAAAAAGGTGTTAGAACTAAAGATAAACCAAAACTTAATCTGCGAAAAAAAGCAGATAGAGAAGTAAAAGCAAAAGAAGATAAACTATATAAGAAATTTTTAGAGAAACAAAAAACTAAAGATATAGATAAGGTAGATTTTGGTAGATTTGGTCGTGGAAAACTTGGTGCTAAAACAGAAAAACAATTACAAAATTTAAAAGAAACACGACAAGAATTAAAAAATCTTATGAAAAATAAAAAGGGTAATGCAGAGAAAATAGAATTATTAAAAAATAAAATTAAGGATATGAAAAATAGATTAGGGTCTGTTGCTAAAGATTTTAATAGAGGTGGTGATTTAAAACCTGTTCCTAGTGGAGATAAAGGAAAAGGATTATCTATGCTACCAACTTCTGTAAGAAATAATATGGGCTTTATGAAAAAAGGTGGTATGCTTAAAAAACCTTTTGGTAATATAGATTTTCGTATGAATAAAGGTGGTTTATTAATCGCTATGTTTAATAGAGTAAAAAAGAAAAAAACATAATGCCACCTAGAATACCTAGAAAAAAAGGACAACCTGTAGGTTCAAAAAAACATAGTGATTTATATACAGATGAAAACCCTAAAGGTACAATACGTGGATTAAAGTTTACTACAAAAGCAGATGCAGTTGCATCCGTAAGAAAGATTAAAAACTCTAATCGAACACACGCACATAAAACACAAGCTGCTATTGCAATGGAACAACGAGCAAGAGTTGCAGGTAAAGTTGGAGCAGCAGGGGTATATCGAGCATTTATTGAACAACAAAAAAAGAAAACAAAGAAACGTGCATCCAATAGAAGCTGACATTAGAAATTGGTCTAAAAACTTTTTAGAAGTACCAAGTGATAAATTAAATGGATTACCACCTTGTCCTTATGCAAAAGATGCTTGGTTAAAGAATAAAGTTAAGTTTGATATTAATAGTGGTTTAGAAGGTTTAGCTAAACAAGTAAAAAAGTTTAATAATCACAAGTACGATATTGTAGTGTGGGCTTGTGATAAAGATATACCTGAAATGCAATATCTTGACGGATATTGTGATGGAATCAATGAGGTTCTATCTGTACTAGGCAAAGATATGCACTTGATGGTATTTCATCCTGATTTTGATGCTGTTACTGCAGGATTAGAGTTTTTGGATGATGAAGGCATAACTGACCAAGAGTTAGAATATGCAATGGTGTTTGTGCAGAAATTATCCACACTTGATGATGCTGCACTTAGTTTAGAGAAATCTGGATATTATCAATATTTTCCAGAATGGATATATCAAAGCCTAGTTATAGAAAGAAGGAGATTAAGAAATGGCTAGAACAACTAAATCTAAAGAAAAAGATAAAAGGATTAGAATTACAAAACCTCAAGCCTTTAGTGCTATGGATATGGTAGAAGGAAAGAAAAAACCTTCTAAAACTAAAAAAGTAGCAATGGCTAAAAAAGGTAATAAATTTTATCCGATTGCAAAATCTTTAAGAGATGATGTTTATTCAGGCGATAGAAACGTAAAAGATGTCGTTAGAATGTTAAGAGAACAAGGTATGCCAAACCAAATGATTGACAGAATGTTTTATGAATTTGCAAATGATATGATGAAAGGTGGTATGGTTACAGTAGCTAAAAAAATGATGCAAGGAGGAATGGCAAAAATGGCTAAGAAAAAAATGCGAGGTGGTGGCATGATGAAACCTAAGAGAATGATGGGTGGTGGCATGGCTAAAATGGCTAAAAAGAAAAAGATGCGTGGAGGTGGTATGACCAAAATGCGTGGAGGTGGTATGACTCAAAGAAAAAGAATGATGGGTGGTGGTATGGCTAAGATGGCTAAGAAAAAGCGATAGTGCCAAAAATTGTTCGTTCAACATATATTCCCAAGAAGCGTATTCGTAGACCGGGAAGACATAAAAAGAAGGTTAATAAACGTGATAAAGTTAAAACACATTGGGCATAAACTACCAAAAAAGTTTATCTATTATCTTGGATTAACCTTCTTGTATATAGGAAAACCCTTTTCAAAAATAGATAATTGGTTTTGGAGAAAGCATAGAGATATACTTGACATATTAGACTAACGGAGATAATATATAAATGGTAGTCGCAGAAGTTTTGACAGGAATAGCTTTAGTAAAACAGGCTACCGACTTTATCAAACAAAATATAGAAACTGCAAAAGATATAGGTGATATAGCAGGAGAGATAGATAACTTGATAAAGGGAGAGTCCGAAGCACAAAAAGCAAGATTTAAAAAATCAGGAGGGTTTTCTAATTTTGATACAGAATCTGTAGCACAAGAAATTATAGACGCTAAGCTAGCTGCCGAGAAGCTCTCAGAGGTGGCTGTGATGGTGGACCTTAGATTTGGACATGGAACGTGGGCTGGTATTTTGGCAGAACGAAAGAAAAGAATAGAAGAACAAAAAAGAATACTTGCCGAAGAGAAAAAACAACGAGCAATAGAACGACAAGAGAATATAGATTTTTTTAAGATGATAGGTGGAGTAATAGGGTTAGTATTAATCGTTTTAAGTTTAGTTGCAGTTATGATATTAGTAATGTCAAAACCTGCATTATGATAGAAAAAATAACAACATACTTTTTACATTTTTGTACTATTATTGTAACATTATATCTTATATATGCAATAGGAATGGCAACATTAAATACAATATGCGATTGTGCAAGAGATTATAATAATTGGTGGGAGTTTAAATGGCTTTAAGAGCATCACAAAAAAGTTTAAAAGATTGGGGAAAACAAAAGTGGAGAACCAAATCAGGTAAACCTTCTTCTAAAACAGGAGAGAGGTATTTACCAACAAAAGCTATCAAAGCATTAACATCTGCACAATATGCTGCAACGAGCAAAGCAAAAAGAGCAGGAACAAAAAAGGGTAAGCAATTTGTAAAGCAACCTAAAAAAATAGCTCGTATAACTAGGAGATATACATAATGCCACCAAGAGCAACAAAAAGACCAAAGAAAAAAACTAAATCTACAGTTAATAAAGCTGGTAACTATACAAAACCTGAGTTAAGAAAAAGAATATTTAATAGAATTAAAGCAGGCAGTAAAGGTGGAAAGCCCGGTCAATGGAGTGCTAGAAAAGCACAAATGTTGGCTATGTCTTATAAAAAAGCAGGTGGAGGATATAAGTCGTGATACAGGCATTAATAGGTCCTATATCTAGTTTAGCGTCAACATGGTTGGAGGGTAAAGTTGAAAAAGGTAAAGCAAAAGTTAAAGCAGATGTGGCAAAAGCTGAAGCAGAAGCTATCGTTATGCAAAAGAAAGCTACAGGAGAAATTGACTGGGATTTGGAAATGGCTAAAGGCTCGCATAACTCGTGGAAAGATGAATGGTTAGTCGTACTTTTTTCAATACCTTTAATTTTAGCCTTCATTCCGGGTATGGAAGGAATTGTACAAAATGGATTTGAACAGTTGGAAAAAATGCCAGAATGGTATCAATACAGTCTTGGGGTCATTGTTGCTGCTTCCTTTGGGGTTCGTAGTGCTACTAAGTTCTTTGGTAAAAAATGATGGCAGAAGAAACTTCGGACTTAATACCGGACAAAGCAATGTACCAAAAGAACAGAAGGTACATGGCATGGGCTGCACTTGTAATGATGATGGTAGCGACTGTGGCTGTGATTGTGAGTCCAGAGAGGTTTGCAAGTGCCGAAGCAATCCTAATGATGATGTATGGTAGTTTGTCTGCATTAGTTGCAGCATACTTTGGGTTTAGTGGAAAGAAAAAATGAAGTATAGTAGAAAACAATTTATAGAAAAATTAATTGAACATGAGGGATGCGTTCTAACTGTATATCAAGATAGTTTAGGAATAGACACTATTGGTATAGGTAGAAATTTACAAGATAGAGGAATATCTCCTGAAGAACTTGCACAGATGGAAACATCTATAGAGGATATTCACGATAAAGGTATTACAGAAGCAGATGCAATATATCTTGCAGAGAATGACGTACAGATTGTTGAAGATGAACTTTCTAAAGCACACCCTTGTGTGGAAAGATTAGATGCTGTACGTCAGCTTATACTGATGGATATGGCTTACAACATGGGTGTACCAAGATTATGTAAGTTTAAAAATATGTGGAGAAATATTCACAAAGCAGTAGAAGCTGATATTAAAAAAGAAAAGTTTTTTCGTGCTGCATCATTAGAGATGTTAGATAGCAAATGGGCAAGACAAGTAAAAAGCAGAGCAAAGAAAATGGCAATCGCTATGCGAAGTGGAGAGTTTTAATATGGCAGGACATAAACCTAAAAAATTAACAGTACAAAAAGCAAAAGAAATGGGGATAACATTTAAAAAGAAAAAAGTTAAAGAAGGTAATACTGTATTTTTTAAAGCAGGTACTACTCCTAAAAAAAATAAAACTGGGTTCTTTGATTTTTTAACAGTGTTTAATAAAAAGAATTTAGGTGGTTAAAATTGACTAGACAATTAACAGACAAACAACAGAAATTTATTCACGTACTCTTTGACCAAGCACAAGGAGATTTTGTAACTGCTAAAAAATTAGCAGGATATTCAGAGTCATCTTCTACTACTGATATTGTAAAAGGTATGAAAGATGAAATTATACAAGCAACACATTTATATTTAGCAAGAAATGTACCACAAGCAGCTATGGCTATGACAGGTGCTTTAAAAGACCCAACAGAACTAGGTATAAAAGATAAAATGTTTGCTGCAAAAGAAGTCCTCGATAGAACAGGGCTAATTAAAACTGAAAAAGTAGAAGTAAAAGCTAGTGGTGGTATAGTATTAATGCCACCTAAGAAGGAAGAAGAGGATGAAAACGGATAGTCGTATTATAAAACCTATTAATCCTATTGCAAAAGAGTTGCATAGATATAAACCTCAAGTTATTCCTAATAAGAAAAAAACAATACCACGTAAAAGTAAACATAAGGATTATAGATTTAGTGGAATGGTGCTATCAACAACGGAGAAAACATAATGGTAAAAAAATATATTAAGAAAGCTGCTAAAAAGGGAGTAAAAATCTTAAAGAAAAAAGGAGGATATAGCTATACTGCTAAACCTAAACCTAAATCTAAAGTTAAATCTACTGATACTAAAATAAAAGAAATGCAAAAGGAAATACGAGCAATAAATAGAAAACGGAAGTTGATGAAACGATTAGGTTTAGAAGAATATTTAACAGGGGGTGAACCTGCAAGATATGCACTTAATAAAAAAACGGGTGAATATCAACTTAAACCTGAGTTCTCTAAACCTAAACCTAAATCTAAAGTTAAATCTACTGATACTAAAACAAAAAAAATGCAAAAGGCTGAGTATATTTTAAAGTTTGGTCTTGTTAAAACAAAACCTAAAGGAAAACCTAAAAGTTTAAAATCTGCTACAGGTTCAAAAGCTGTTGTGCAAGATATAAGTATGAGTAAACTATTAAATGCACAAGATAAGATTAGGGCTGCTGCTAAAAAAGCTGGACAGATGGTAGCAATATATAGGAAAAATAATCCTAATAATCCTAATGTTAAAATTTATAATCAATATATGGCTAAGAAAAAGGAGAAAAAATAATGGCATTAAAAAAACTTATAAAGAAAGCTACTAAAAAAGCTACTAAAAAAGCAGTTGTTCCAAAAGAAAAACCTTTTAAAAATATATATACAGGAAAAACATTACCAAAAAATGTAAAAGATTTAATACTTAAAAGGTCAAAAGCAAAAAGGAAAACTCAAAGAGATTTTATGATAAAAAAAGCAATTAGTGAAAAGCAAAAGAAGAAGTTAAATCGAAAAGAAATTTTATATGATTTGTCATTGAACCTTGTCAGAGTTTTAGATGGTACTCAAATAAAAGGCAGTACAGGTAAAGCATCTAAAAGAACACCCGGATATGATGCAAAACTAGCAGAGAAACAAAGTGCTAAAGTAAAAAGAGTTAGAGATGCAAATGCTAAAGCATTTAAAGTATTTAATGGTTTTGAAAGAGAAGGCAAGATAGTACCGGGTGAACTTGAAGCGTTAAAACAAAGATTTAATAAAGCAGGTGGAGCATCTGAACTAGGTATGTCTTTTACAAACTTTAAAAATATGTATAAAGGTCCTTACTATCTTGGTGAAAAATATAGTGTTTCAGGAAAAAAGAAGTAATGGATAGAAGTGTAGGTAAGTGGAAGTTACCACAACCAACAGATTTAAAAGATGAAGAACAAAAAGAATGGATACAGATACCACGCATAGCTAGAACTATACCATTTGGTTATGAAATAGATAAAGATGATTCAAGTGTTTTAAATCCTATAAATAATGAATTAGATTTATTAGATAAAGCTAGAAAATATATTAAACAATATTCATATCGTGAGGTAGCAAACTGGTTGAGTAAAAATACAGGTCGTAATATATCTCACATGGGATTAAGAAAAAGATTAATGCATGAAAAACAACGTAAGAACAAAGCTACAAGCATCCTCAAGTGGGCAGACTATGCGAAAAAAGCGATACAAAAAGCAGAAGAACTTAGTACAAAAAGAACAAGTGCCTACAAAAAAACAGAAGATAGAATATCAAGTTAATAATGATATTGAAGAATATGCTAATATTCTATTTAAACCAAACAAAGGACCTCAAACAGAATTTTTAGCAGCAAGTGAAAGAGAAGTTTTATATGGGGGAAGTGCAGGTGGTGGTAAATCATTTGCAATGTTAGCAGACCCTTTGAGATTTATGACCCATTCTGCGTTTAGTGGATTATTATTAAGACATACAACAGAAGAATTAAGAGAGCTTATTTTTAAATCGCAAGAATTATATCCTAAAGTTTATCCGGGTATTAAGTGGTCAGAAAGAAAGATGCAGTGGACAGCACCATCTGGAGCAAGATTGTGGATGTCGTATCTTGATAGAGATGAAGATGTCTTGCGTTATCAGGGTCTAGCGTTTAGCTGGATAGGGTTTGACGAGCTTACTCAATGGTCCACACCTTACGCATGGAATTATATGCGTTCTCGTCTAAGGTCTACTGCACCTGATTTATCTGTGTATATGAGAGCTACAACCAATCCGGGTGGTAGAGGACATAGTTGGGTTAAGAAAATGTTTATAGACCCAGCACCTTATAATAAATCTTTTTTTGCAACAGATATTGACACAAACGAAATTTTAAGGTATCCTTCAGGACATCAAAAAGCAGGTAAACCTTTATTTAAAAGAAGATTTATACCTGCAAGATTATCTGATAATCCTTATTTAGCAGAACAAGGTGATTATGAAGCAATGCTTTTATCATTACCTGAACAACAAAGAAGACAATTATTAGATGGTGATTGGGATATTAAAGAGGGTGCAGCATTTACTGAATTTAATCGTGATATTCATGTTATTGAACCTTTTGATATTCCTTCTAATTGGGTTAAGTTTAGAGCTTGTGACTATGGTTATGGTTCTTATAGTGGGGTGTTATGGTTTGCTGTATCACCATCTGAACAACTTATCATCTATAGAGAACACTATGTATCGAAAGTCCTTGCCACTGATTTAGCCGAACAGATATTGGAGCTAGAACATGGAGATGGCAACATTAAGTACGGGATATTGGACAGTAGTCTTTGGCACAAGCGTGGCGACACTGGTCCTTCTTTGGCTGAGCAAATGATAAGTAAAGGTTGTCGTTGGCGACCTTCAGATAGAAGTAGAGGTAGTCGTGTTGCAGGTAAAAATGAAGTGCATAGACGATTACAAATAGATGAATTTACAGAAGAACCTAGATTAGTATTCTTTAGCACTTGTACAAATATAGTATCACAGTTACCTTCAATACCTTTAGATAAAAAAAACCCTGAAGATGTTGATACAAAATCAGAAGACCATTTGTATGATGCATTAAGATATGGTATAATGTCAAGACCAAGATTTAGTGTATTTGATTATGACCCAATGGGTAGACCTAGTACAGGTATGCCAATAGCAGATTCAACATTTGGATATTAAGGATAAAATATGGCAGAAGAAGATATTAATATAGAATCAACAGAAGCGATAGCTTTAGATGATGTAGAAGAAGCTAGTGGATTTATAGATACTGAAGTTTCTAATATTATTCCCTTTGTTTTAGAAAAATATAAAAGAGCAGAGGATTATCGTTATCAAGATGAAGAGAGATGGATTAGAGCTTATAGAAACTATAGAGGTTTGTATGGTCCTGATGTTCAATTTACTGAAGCAGAAAAATCTAGGATATTTATTAAGATAACAAAAACAAAAACTTTAGCTGCTTATGGACAAATTGTAGATGTTTTATTTGCAAATCATAAATTTCCATTAAGTATTGAACCTACAGTTTTACCTGAAGGAGTTGTAGCAGATGTGCATTTTGACCCACAAGAACCTGAAGAATTAAGAGGACTGCAACAACAAGATACAAGTCCATATGGTTTTGCAGGAGATGGTAGAGAATTACCTGCAGGTGCAACAGAAAAAACTTTACAAGAAAAGTTAGGAGTTTTAGAAAATAAATTAGAACCTGTTGCTGATAAACTAAAAGAAGGACCTGCATCTACACCAACAGCTATTGATTTTAGTCCAGCATTAATAGCAGCAAAAAAAATGCAAAAGAAAATACATGACCAATTAGAAGAATCTAGTGCAAATAAAAATTTAAGAAGTGTAGCTTTTGAAATGGCATTATTTGGAACAGGTATAATGAAAGGACCTTTTGCTACAGATAAAGAATATCCTAATTGGAAAGAAGATGGAGAGTATGACCCTATTTTTAAAACTGTTCCTCAAGTAGAACAAGTATCAGTATGGGATTTTTACCCAGACCCTGATGCTAACAATATGGAAGAAGCAGAGTTTGTAATACAACGACATAAAATGTCACGTTCTCAAGTAAGAAGTTTAAAGAAAAGACCTTATTTTAGAGGTGAGGTAATTGACGAAGTAATACAGATGGGAGAGAATTATACTAAAAAATATTGGGAAGATGACTTATCAGATTATGCACCTGAACATGGAATAGATAGATTTGAAGTTCTTGAATATTGGGGTATGTGTGATACTGAAATGTTAGAAGAACAAAATATAGAATTACCAGATGATGTAAAAGATTTTGATGAAGTGCAAGTTAATGTTTGGATATGTAATAACAAATTAATTCGTATGGTACTAAATCCTTTTAAACCTGCAATGATACCTTTTGTTGCATCTCCTTATGAATTAAACCCTTATTCATTTTTTGGAATTGGCATTGCAGAAAATATGGATGATACTCAAACATTGATGAATGGGTTTATGCGTATGGCAGTAGATAATGCTGTCTTATCAGGTAACTTATTAATAGAAGTAGATGAAACAAATTTAGTGCCGGGTCAAGATATGTCAATCTATCCCGGAAAAGTATTTAGAAGACAAAGTGGTGCTCCGGGTCAAGCTATATTTGGTACAAAATTTCCAAATGTATCTAGTGAAAATATGATGTTATTTGATAAAGCTAGAGTATTAGCAGATGAAAGTACAGGTATGCCTTCTTATGCACATGGTCAAACAGGTGTACAAGGTGTGGGCAGAACTGCTAGTGGTATATCAATGTTAATGAACGCTGCTAGTGGAGGTATTAAAAATGTTATAAAAAATTTAGATGATTATTTACTTAAACCTTTAGGTGAAGGATTTTTTAGATTTAATATGCAATTTGATTTTGACCCTGAAATAAAAGGGGATTTAGAAGTCAAAGCAAGGGGAACAGAAAGTCTAATGGCAAACGAAGTAAGAAGTCAAAGACTGATGCAATTCTTACAAGTTTCAAGTAATCCAGCATTAGCTCCTTTTGCAAAGTTTCAATATATTATTAGTGAAATTGCAAAGGCTATGGATTTAGACCCTGATAAAGTTACAAATAATATGGAAGAAGCTGCATTACAAGCTGAAATATTAAAACAGTTTAGAGCAGAACAACCAACGCAAGAAGGTGAAAAAGCTCCAGCAGGTGCAAATGTTCAAGACCCAACAGGTGCAGGTGGTGGAACAATAGGAACAGGACAAGCTCCTAGACCAAATGAACAAGGATTTACAGGTAATGTCGGACAACAACAGCAAGGCACTGAACAAACTCAAGCCAATGCTCAACAATCCCCTACAGTGGGAAGCGTTCAATAATTATATAGATATTTTAATATCACAACAACAAACTGCTTTAGAACAATCTGATAATGTTGTTATGATGCATAGGTCGCAAGGTGCGATTACTGTACTTAGAAGACTCAAACAAATAAGGGATATTGCAAATGACAAAACTAAATGAACAAATGGAGATGTTTGAAATTGAAAAAGATGAAGCATTAAAAAAATTAGATAAAGGTGTTTCTGATTTAAGAAAAGAACGTAAACCTACATTTGATAAAATGACAAAAATGTTAGAGTCTGGCGAAGTTGAAAATTTATCAGATAAAGATAAACGAAATTTTGTTGAACTATATAAACTATTAAAACAACATCATTTTAATAAAAAAAATATAAAAGAAGGTGGTAATAAAAAATTTCAAGAAGGTGGACTTGAACAAGATGGGGGTACACAAGACCCTGTATCAGGTAATGAAGTACCTGCAGGTTCATCACAAGCAGAAGTAAGAGATGATATTCCAGCAATGTTAAGTGAAGGTGAATTTGTATTTCCAGCAGATGTTGTTAGATATTGGGGTTTAGATACTTTAATGCGTATGCGACAAGAAGCGAAAGCAGGATTACAAAAGATGGAAGACATGGGTCAAATGGGTAATAGTAGTGAAGCTATAATACCTGATGATGTTCCATTTACTGTAGATGATTTAGAAGTTGAAGATGAAACAAAAGAAATGTTTGTCGGTGGATTATTACCTCCACTTACAAATATGCCTGTAACACCTAATTCATTATTAATGCCTGTAAATGCTCCACAACAACAACAATCATCATTAACAGGATTTAGACCACAACAAGCACAGGGTATAACTTTTACACAACAACCACAAACAAATGTAGGAATTGGAACATATAAAGCACCTCAATTTACAGGAAAGCAAACAACACAACCAGCACAAACATTTGGTAATTTAATACCTTCAGTTGGTGGAAAACAAGAAACAAAAGAATATACTAATGAAGCAGGACAATCTTTATTTATTCCTTTTGTTAATGATAAACCTGTATATCCAATACCAGAGGGTTATAAATTAAAAGATTTAACAAAAACAAAAGTAGAAGAAGCAAAAACACAAGATGTAAAAACTAAAACAACATCTGTACGAGATGATGATAGTGATTCAGATGTGTTAAGAGATGAAATAAATAAAAGTGTTTCAAAACAAAAAGGTACATTTGGAATATCATCTCCTAAAGGGTTAGAATTTTTAACAGCACTTGCTCCGGGTATGGGATTTTTAAAATCTATTGGAGATATTATAGGGGTAAAAGCAACAGGAGAAGGGTTACTAGGAAAACTTACTGCTCCTACAGAACAACCTAAAACTTTTGATGAATTAATAAATGAGCTACCTGAAACAGAAGCATTAGAGTTAAGAGAAAAGAAAGCTAGATACGAAAACATTTTAGATACTAGAATGTCAGGTCTTGTAGGAAATAAAGTTGGAGATTTAGACCCTGCAACAGGTGGTATCTTTGATAAACAAGGTAGAGCTATTAATGAAGATGGTTCAGCATCTACAAATGAGTTTGGTACTCGTTCTTATGCAACTCTTGCAGACTTTAAAAAGGATAGAGAAGCTGGAAGAAAGTCAGGATGGACAGGTGGTGCTATTAATAAATCAACTTATGATAAGTTAAGTGATGCAGGAAAAGCTAATTATGATAAATATTCTGAATTAACAGGTTCTATAGGACATACAACTAAAGCAGTACAACAAAGACAAAAAACAACATTTGCTCCACCTGAACAACAGATGAAGCGTTCTCCATTTTTAACAGATACAGATTTTGTAGATACAGATGAAGGTCCTGAAGACCAAGCATCAGACCAACAAGCTGATGCACGAGAAAGTATGACTGACAGAGGAGGTTTTAAAGGAGAAATAGGAGATTATAAAGGTGCATTTGTTGGAAGAAAATATAAAAAGAACAAAGGAATGAAGCGTGGTGGGTTAGCTTCTAAAAAATAACACACATTAGAGTTGGCTACCTATCCCCCCATTTGGCTACGGATAGCCCTAACGAAAGGAAAAGAAAATGGCTGAACAAGCACAACAAGTACAAGGCACTGTAGAGCCTGTTAAAAAAACTGCATTTGTATCTAAACCTTATTCAAGAGAAGATAAAATAAAACAAGATGAAGAAGAGTTAAAACAATTACTTAAAGAACAGAAAGAATTAAAAAAGAATGACGATAACTCCGAAACAGAGAGCAATAATGAGGAGAGTCCAGAGGAGAAGACCTTTAAGAAACGCTACTCCGACTTACGCAGACACCAACAAAAACAAGCAGAAGATTTTAAAAAAGAAATAGAAACTTTAAAAAGTCAATTATCTGAAGCTACTAAAAAAGAAATTAAATTTCCTAAGTCTGATGAAGATATTGAAAAATGGGCAAAGGAATATCCAGATGTCGCTGCGATTGTCGAATCAATAGCTATGAAGAAGTCTAAAGAACAAGCTGATGAGTATGAAAAAAAGATTCAAGTTATTGAAGATATGCAACATTCTGCAACAAAAGAAAAAGCAGAAGCTGAATTAATGAGATTACACCCTGATTTTGATGATATTAGGGATAGTGATGATTTTCACGATTGGGTAGAGCAACAACCACAATGGATACAAAAAGCATTATACGAGAATGATAATGATGCAAAGTCAGCAGCAAGAGCCATTGACCTTTATAAATCGGATAAATCAAAAAGCGAGAAAGCACCGAAGAAGAATACAACGGATGCTGCTAAAACGATTGATACAAAAGGTGAAAGAAATGCTCCTCAAAGTGATGAGAGTTTAAGTTATCTAAAAGAGTCAGTAGTAGAAAAAATGTCTGCTAAAGAGTATGAAAGAAACTCAGAGAAGATTATGGAAGCTATCCGTAGTGGTAAGTTTATCTATGATGTATCTGGTTCTGCTAGATAATTTAGGTTGACAAGTTATTATTTTTAAATATAACTATAGTCAAATGGCAAACATAATAGTTTGACGGAATACCTGAGAAAATGTAGCCCAAGATGTACACTTGCACCTACATAAATACCAGCCCCAGAAGAATATTAGAGGTTTGCATCTGTAAAAATATGCTTTATAGGGAGAAGTAACATGGCATTTTCAACAGCGTCAGGTTATGGTAATCTACCTAATGGTAACTTTAGTCCTGTTATTTATAGCAAACAGGTGCAACTTGCATTTCGCAAGGCATCAATCACTGAGCAAATTACAAATAGTGATTACTTTGGTGAGATTGCTAATATGGGGGATAATGTTAAGATTATCAAAGAACCTGAAATTACAGTCAAGGCATATGCTCGTGGTACAACTATTACACCACAAGACCTTGATGACGAAGATTTTAACCTTACTATTGACAAAGCTAACTACTTTGCATTTAAGGTTGATGACATTGAAGAAGCTCATTCACACGTAAACTTTCAACAGTTAGCAAGTGATAGAGCTGCTTATAGACTAGCTGACCAGTTTGACCAAGACGTACTTGGTTACTTGTCAGGATTTAAACAGTCTGCACTACATTCTAATGCAGATACTGTTAATGATACTGTTAATGGCTCAATAGCTGTTTCAACAGCAGGAACTGATGAACTTTTATCAACAATGAAGTTAGATGCTTCTGACTTTACTGATGGTTCAGGAACAGCAGGTTCTGCGAGTGCAGGTATTGCAATTCAACCTCGTATGCCGGGTGCAACTGATGCAACTCCAGCAGCAGGTGATACATTTCCATTAACTTTGATTGCTAGAATGGCTAGACTATTAGACCAACAAAATGTTGATACTAATGGTAGATGGCTAGTTTTAGACCCTGTATTCATTGAAGTTTTAAAAGATGAAGATTCAAGACTCTTCAACGCAGACTTCGGTGGTTCTGGACTACAGAATGGTTTGATATTAAATAATGTACATGGATTTAAAGTGTATATGTCTAATAACTTACCTTCAGCAGGAACAGGCTCTTCATTTGCAGGTGCTAATAGCACAAGTAACTTTGGAGTAATTGTTGCAGGACATGAATCTGCTGTAGCAACAGCCGAGCAGATTAATAAGACAGAAACATATCGTGACCCTGACAGCTTTGCTGACATTGTTCGTGGTATGCATCTATATGGCAGAAAGATACTACGACCTGAAGCGATAGTAACTGCCAGATATCACTTAGCGTAAGGGAGGACAACTATGGCAACAGTAGCTTTAGCAAATTCAGCTAGAGGAAACTCAGCTAGAGGAAGACAACCTTATCTAATTCAAAACGAAATCAACTTTTCGACTGCTGCATCTTCAAAAGGTACAGCATTAGCAGCATCTGATGTGATTACTGCACTTACAATTCCAGCTAATACTATGATTATGACAGCAGGATTTGAAGTAACAGAAGCACACGCAGGTACTTCAACAGACACAGCTTTTGACTTTGGTGTCACAGGTGGTGATGTTGATAACTTTGTAGATGGTTTTGATTTTGATGGTGCGTCTGTAGGTGACTATGCTTTTAAAGCAGGTCAAACTCCAGTTATGGTCGGTGGAACAGCAGATACTATTGATATCTTGCTTCAAGCTATGACAGGAACTACCACAGGTGGTAAGGTCAGATGTTTCGCAGTCTGTATGGATGTTGATGATACTGGCACATTAAGTGCTGATGAAGTTGACAGAGATACATTAGACTAAGCGTAACTCTTCAATATAGAGGGAGCAGGGATATCTTGTTCCCTCTTTTAAAGGATTTTTATTAATGGCATACACATATTTAGATATTACAAACGAGGTACTAAATCGTTTTAATGAAGTAGAACTCACCTCTAGTGGTTTTGGAAATGCTAGAGGTTTTCAAATTCAATGTAAAAATGCAATAAATGATTCTATTAATTATATTTATCAAAGAGAATTTGGATGGTCATTTAGCCATTCATTACAAACAGAAACTTTAGTAGCAAGTACAACACGATATACAATATCAAGCTCTATATATCATACAGATTTTGAAACATTTAGAATAGAAAAAGATGATAGTTTAGCAGTCGCAGGAACAAGTTTAAGAGTATTAGATTATAGAGAATATGTAGATAGATTTATTGACCAAGAGAGTACAAGTAATGTAGGAGGTATTCCTATTTTTGTTTTTAGGACTCCTGATAATAATTATGGTTTATATCCATATCCTGATAAAGCATATACATTAAAGTATGATGCATTTTCAAAACCAACAGCATTAAGTGCTGCAACAGATGCTCCATCTATACCTGAACAATTTAGACAAGTTATTGTAGATGGTGCAACAGCGTATGGTTATCAATATAGAGGTGAAGCACAACAATATGGAATTAATTTTTCAAGATTTGAAGAGGGTATTAAACAAATGCAATCTTTATTATTAAACAGAAATAGTAACTATGTTAGGTCTACGTATATACCTCGTTCTCAGAGATATGGAGTATCAGTTCAAGCATTTGGAAGTTAATCAATGGCTGATGAATCTCAACTTAGTCCATTTACTTTTCCGTTGCAAGGTGGTTTAGTTTTAGACCAATCACCTTTTTCAATGCAACCGGGAATGGCATTAGAGTTAGAAAACTTTGAACCTTCTGTTACAGGTGGATATAGAAGGATAAATGGATTTAGTAAATATGTAACTGCGATTGTACCTCAAACTTCTGCTAGTACAGAAGATGTTTTAATGGTTACTTCTTTTGCAGGAAAAGTTATGGCAGCAAGAGGAGAAAAGATATTTTCAGCAGATGTAGGTGGTAGTAGTTGGACAGAAAGAGATAATAGTAGGTCAAACGCAAAACGCTATACATTTGAAAAGTTTAACTTTGATGGTAATGATAAGATAATTGTAGCTGACCAAGCAAATGCACCAACAGTATTTAATACATCATTTGCTGCAACAGATGTAACATCAGCAGGTGGTGGAGAAGTAACAACAGCAGTAACTGGTGCAAAGTTTGTTGCTGCATTTAAAGACCATATGTTTTATGCAGGTATGTCAAGCACACCACAAGAAATAGTTTTTAGTGAACCTTTTGATGAAGATGACTTTGATACATCAGATGGTGCAGGAAGCATAAAAGTTGATGATGATATTACAGGATTAAAAGTATTTCGTGATGGGTTATTTATATTTTGTGAAAATAGAATATTTCAATTAACAGGAACAAGTAGTTCTAACTTTGCAATAACACCTATTACTAGAAATATAGGATGTGTAAACGGATTTACAATTCAAGAATTTGCAGGGGATTTAATCTTTTTAAGTAAGGATGGTTTAAGAACTGTAGCAGCAACAGCTAGAATTGGTGATGTAGAATTAGGAACAATTAGTAGACCTGTTCAAAGTTTATTCTCAAGTGAAACAGATGTAGATGAATTTGTAAGTTTAGTTATTCCTGAAAAAACACAATATAGAATATTCTTTACAAAGTCAAGCTTGGCAGAAGCAAACTCAAAAGGTATAATATGTGTTCGTAAAGACAGTGGTTATGAGTTTAGTGAGATAAAAGGAATACAACCAAACTGTACAGATACATCAATCGTTTCAGGTGACTCTGTTATTTTACATGGTGGATTTAATGCTAATTCTTATGTGTTTAGACAAGAACAAGGTTCACAGTTTGATAGCACAACTATAATAGGAAAGTATCGTTCACCTGATTTAACAATGGGTGATGCAGGAATTAGAAAAAACTTTCAACGTGCTATTATAAATTATTCACCTGAAGGTGCTTTAAATACAGATTTATTTTTAAGATATGATTATGATTCACCTAATGTTGCAAATCCTGCAGCATATCCATTTGACAGTTCAAACGTAGTAGCAATATATGGTTCAGCTACATACAATACTTCAACATATGGTGGTCAATCAACACCACTTACAAGACAACCAATAGAAGGAAGTGGGTTTGCATTAGCATTAAAGATTGTAGATAATGCTGTTTCACTTCCATACGCACTAAAAGGATTTCAATTAGAATTTGATGTAGGAGCAAGGAGATAACATGGGAGCAACCTATACAAGACAATCCACATACTCTGATGGAGATACAATTACAGCAGCACACAGTAATGATGAGTTTAATCAATTACTAGCTGCTTTTGCTTCAGGTACAGGTCATACACATGATGGTACATCAGCAGAAGGTGGACCTATTACTAAGTTACTTGGAACTGCTATTACAATCGGTGATGGCACAACAGGTACAGATATTGCTGTAACATTTGATGGTGAAACAAATGATGGTGTTCTTACTTGGATGGAAGATGAAGACCATTTTAAATTTAGTGATGATGTAGTTATTGATGGTACAAAAAGATTATACTTTAATGACGAGGGTGGAGAATATATACATGGTGATGGCACTGACCTTAATTTAGTTTCAGGTGCAGATATTAATATTCCTGCAAACATTGGATTGACATTCGGTGATGATGGAGAAAAGATTGAGGGTGACGGAACAGATTTAACCATTACAGGTAATAACATTAATCTTACAGCAACAGCAGATGTAAATATACCATCAGGTGTAGGATTAACTTTTGCTACAGCAGAAAAAATAGAATCAGATGGAACAGACTTAACTATTACTGTTGGGTCAAATGGTGATATAAATATACCTGCAAATATTGGATTAACATTTGGAGATGATGGAGAGAAAATAGAAGGTGATGGAACTGACCTAACAATTACTGGTAACAATATTAACCTAACTGCTACTGCTGATGTAGTTATTCCTGCAGATGTGGGTATTACATTTGGTAGTGGTGAAAAGATTGAAGGCGATAATACTGACCTAACAATTACATCAGGTGCAAAGATTAATTTAACTGCAACATCAGATGTACACATACCAAACAATGTAGGTATTGTATTTGGTGGCGATAGTGAAAAGATTGAAGGGGATGGTACAGACTTAACTATCTCTGCTAATAATCTTACAGTAGATGCTGTAGCTGATATTATCTTAGATGCAGGTGGTGCAGATGTTATCTTAAAAGATGGTGGCACACAATATGGTACATTAACAAACAGTAGTGGTAATTTGATTGTCAAATCAGGTTCTACTACTATGCTTACAGGTAGTGGTGCTAATGCAACTTTTGCAGGTACTATAACAACTACTGGATTAATTACAGGTGGTTCTTTAGATATAGATGATGTTGTAGTTAATGGTAGCACTATTGGGCATACAGATGATACAGATTTAATTACAGTTGCAGATGGTATTGTTACAGTAGCAGGTGAAATATCTGTAACAACTTTAGATATAGGTGGTACAAATGTAACAGCTACTGGTGCTGAACTAAACTTGATGGATGGTGGTGCAACAGTAGGAACAACAGCAGTTGCAGATGGAGATGGTATTGTAACCAATGATGGTGGTACTATGCGACAGACCACTGTACAAACATTTGCTACATATTTTGGTTCTGAAATTACAGAGATGTCTAATCTTGTAACAACAGGAGCTTTAAATAGTGGTTCTATAACAAGTGGTTTTGGTTCTATTGATAATGGTTCTTCTGCAATTACAACCACAGGTACAATTACAGGTGGTGCATTAACTGTAGATGATGTAGGTGTGAATGGTAAAGTTATAACCATGACAGGTTCTACTGACGATACTGCAACTTTTACAGTAGGAACTAATGGAACACTAGATATTGTTACAACTGATGATAATGCTGCAGCAGCAAATATACAAATTACGGCAGATGGAACAGCCGAACTTGCAGGAACGACAGTTACGTTAGATTCAGAAGGAGATATAGTTCTTGATGCAAATGGTGCAAATGTAACATTTAAAGATGATGGAACATCTATTTTAGATATTGCAAACAACAGTACAGATGTTGAATTAACAGTTAGTACAGCAGATAAAAACTTTAAGATTAAAGGCACAGATGGTTCTAGTGCAATCACTGCTTTAGATATTGATATGGCTCTTGTAGGTAAAGCTACATTTAGTGGTGATGTAGTTGTTACAGGTGATTTAACAATCACTGGTGATGATTTGTTTATGAATACAAATACATCAGGTCATATGCTTGTTGGTGATGGTACAAACTATAATCCAGTTGCAATATCAGGCGATATATCAATAGCATCAAATGGTGCAGTAACGATAGCAAACACTGCTGTGGAAAATGCTATGTTAGCTGACAACGCTGTGGACACTGATGAAAT
>VTLG01011409.1_pt1 | contig 22352 bp, 2 predicted proteins | sample 4694571 | NCBI WGS metagenome assembly VTLG01 (sample SAMN12604809, study PRJNA352737) | marine metagenome | biome: ENVO:00000447; feature: ENVO:00000209|ENVO:00000569|ENVO:01000036; material: ENVO:00002151; isolation source: viral sequences binned using virsorter ...
TAATATTTTGAATTATAGGTGTTACTACTTCAAATGGTATATTCTCAGTAGCAAGAATATCAGACCCTCCAGTAGACTTAGTATCATTAAAATGAAGTATTGGAAGACTAGTTCCTACAGATCTATCTACCCCATTACTAGATGTATCTATTTTTACATTATAGTAATCCAATCCTCTTGGATTAGATACTGTAGCATTTGCAAGATTATGATTAGTATTAATTCTTCTTAAAGAAACTCCACCCAATTCATATTTGCTAACAAAATCACCACTACTATGAGATAGAGTTTGAGTAGAATCTACTCCTCTAGTTACACCAGTTAATGTATTTGAACTTACTGCACTATAAGAAAGAATCTCATTTCCTACTTTAATATAACCTAAGTTAGTAGATCCTATACCCACACCCTCAAATTCAGTAAAGTTGGTTCCATCATTAACTACAATAGATCCAGTTGATGTTGAATCATAAGCAGCTGATAATTTAGTTTGAGGAACATCAGATTGAACATCAGTAAAGGTTACTGTATTCTGACTAGAATACATACCATGATTCTTTTGATTAACTTTAAGATGCAATCCATCAGTTACTGTAGATGGATCTCCTGACAACCAAACATTTCCACCAGCAGAGTAATTAAGAACAGTTACACCAGCTCCAGTAACATAGTTAAATGAATTACCAGAAGTAGTTGAAAATTCTCCTTGAACTTGATCAAGGACAAATTCATTAGTTCCAGTAATTGAAGCAATAGAGAACTTAATATCTCTACCTAAAGAAGTTAATCCTACAGTAGAAACACCAACTACATCACCAACAGAATAACCACTACCACCATTAACTACAGTTGCAGCAATAGCAACTCCATTTGTAACAGTGAGATTTAAAGTTCCATTTCTACCACTTCCAGTTTGAGTAACCATAGAAACATGGTTATATGTTTCGCTACCAGAAGAAGGTGTATATCCAACACCAGCATTAGTAATAGTTAAATTGCCAGTTGCTGTTCCTGCAGAACCTACATACCTTCCAGTAGCATTACTGCCAGTTTGTTGAACAATATTACCTAAAGTTATTCCTGTATCAGAAATAGTGGTATTAAATCCTATTCTAATCTTATTAGAAGAAATTTCAAAAGAATTTTTAAGTAAAGGTGTAATATCATCAGAATAAGTTACCAAAGGAGGATTAACAAAATTAATACTTCCTGTTCTTTCTGTAAATTGTGCTCTATAAAGAGTAAATTTAAGATCTTCCCACTGACTTGGATTCCAAGTCTCTCCATTTTGAGATTTAAATAAAGATCCTAAAGTAGGTTGAGTGCTAACAGTAATTTGTTCTGATTGTGGATTATCTTTTGTTTGTATATCAACTTCACCTACTCTAGAAATCCATGCAGTATAATCACTACTTGTAGATAAAAGAACAAGTGCATAAGATTGTCCACCAGGAAGATAGACTGGAGATGGGAAAGATGCTGTAGTAACCTCAGTGCCATCTTCAGAAACGTTAACATCATCTGGGTCTATTACAATTTCACCAAAAGGTATTATTTCAGTAGTAGGAAGTCCTAACTTCATAGTTCTCAATTGTGCTCTAACAGGCACAAACTCATCCTTAGTTCCAAAGTAAAGATCTAGTTTAGTAACATAAATTCCACCAGATTGACCAACAAAGAATGATTGAGCTAAAGGATCTTCTTGCCCAAAATCACAATCAGGATCATTATTACTCATATTCGCAAACTCAGCAGCAGTCATATTTACAGTTTCACCATCTTTAGTATAAGATCTTGTTGTTTCACCAGCACCAAATGCAATATTTTCTGCCATATTTTCTGCTGCTGTTACAGACTCCTCTGTAGCATACGTGAACTCATTATCATGTTCTAAGGCTTCCCTAGATCCACCTAGATACTCTGTAGTCTTAAGGTAAAAAGCAGCTTCATATCCACCACCACTAGCTTTAGTAATACCTGCTGCAGCTAGATCTGCTTCTACCTGACCATACCAATATGCCTTTCCACCTTTATCTGGCTCTCTTCCAAAAACATCTTGAAAAGCTTGGTCTACTGGGTCCCAAGCTGATTTAACTACTTCACTGGTAGTTCCAAAACTATCAGTTGTTATTTCAACTTCTGCAGTTCCAACACCATAGATATCTCTAGTTACTGTTGTTACTACTGGTAATGAAGGTTGATTATTATTATTATTATTCCCTCCACTACTAGTAGATACTGTATTTCCTCTAATAGATTTAGATTCCTGTCTAGTTAAAATTTCAGTATGAATATTCTTTACACTGATAATAGTAGATTGAACAGTCTCAATAGATCCAGATGATTCAAATATTCTTGTAGCATCTGTAGTAACATTCTCTGCATTTTGACTATTCACACTATTACTAGTAAGTCTAAAGACTTTCTTACCTGTATCAAATTTAGGAGATGTTGTTTTATTAGGATCAGGAACAAAGAAAGATCCAATTACACTTCCTACAGTATCACTTCTAAGTCTTACGTTAGAAATAGTAGCTTGAGCATTGGATGTTTGTCCAGTTAATCTAAGATCCTTTTCAACATACCCAAAATAAGTATTATCAGATTTATCAGCCAAACTTTCAGTATCTATATTAAGAATACTGGAAGTTGATGAGTATAATTCAGGAATATTAACAATATCATCAGATGGATTACTAGTTGTTGATCCATTATTTGAAGAAATTGGAACTATTGTATCAACTAATAGTACATTTTTATAAAGAGGAGTAAATTGATAATATGGATTAAAGCTGTATGTTTCAGTTGGAGCATCAAAAGGACCACGTTTATGATTTGATTGAGCTACTTTAAATCTAATTAACTCTTTTCCATTAGCAGTAGTTCCTATAACAGTTTCTCCAACTGCAAAGGTTCCTGTGGTCATTGAAATTTCTAGAAGTTTTGGAATAATATACTTACTTACATCTTGACCATCAAGGAATGCATATATGCTAGTTGCTGGTTTTAAATTTCTACCATCAAATTCAATATTCCTACTTCTTAAATAAGAAGATAATAAAGTATTAATTACTTTAGGTCCTTCGTTTTTAGTGCTAAATGTTTCTTTAACTAATTTCTTAGTTGCTGTTCTAGTAGCAGTTCCTACTCTTGTTTTACTATTACTTCCATGATCCCATCCAGTCCAATTTTCTTGCCAAGATCCCCAAGTAACAGGTCCATATCCAGTTCTAGAATCAAATTCAGAAGCATTTAATTGCTCCTTATTTTCAGTATATGTGGTAAGATCTTCATTTTTAGCTTCAAGAACAACTTGATCCACCCATATATCTGATGAAGGAGTTAATTCTATACTTCCAGTAAAATAATTAACAAGATAAGGAGTAACATTCTCCACTCTTGTAGCATACTGCTGCTTAAGATAAACTACATCTTCATAATCTAAAGTTAATACCCTACCAGTTTTTCTTACTCCATTAGCACTATTTAAATCCAATTTCAAATCTAACTCAGTAGTATAAGGTGCTGGACGCAATTCTCCATTATGATAATCAATAGAATTTTTTACTATAGTCTTTTTAAGTTGTTGCTCTGTATTAGAGAAATCATCTACAAAAAATCCAGACTTAAATCTATTCAACCCATCTACGTCAGTAATCTGCATATTTAAAGTTTTATCTTCAAGTAAAGATAATGAAGTATAAAACTCTAAATTTTCAATTCTCTTCTCAAGTCTATTGATATCACTCATCTGATATCTCTTATAAGTAGCAAGACTTATACTTACATCATTAATATCATAAAGATATGCTGGTAAACTTATAGAAGCAACTTCTAATGCTCCATCTACAGGAACAGGAAACTCTGGATTCTGAGAAGGAGTTCCTTGAACCAATTCGAATATTCCATTCTTAGATAGATAAATTTTATCCAATCTTGGTAAATAGAATGAATAATCTAATAAGATAGATCCATCAGATGCTAAAATATTCTTAGCAGAATTTCCAGATGCAGTAAAACTTCTTGCTGAAAATTCAAAAGGAGAATATGTAGTTCCTGTAAAATCAGAAACTCTAGGTCTTATATCAATAATATCACTAACCCTAGTATCATTAATTTCAGGTAGATTCTTATAATCAAAGTTATCATAAGAACTAGGAGTAGTTACATCTCCAGTATCTGAAGATGTAAAATAAGCAGATTCAAATACTATTTTTAATTGTTTGGTAGGAGGATCATAACTAGGTTTTCTTACTATTCTAGAATAATCATAAATGGTATCTCTTTGACCATCATCAAAAGTAAACTCTTCTGTGATATCATCAGAACCAACACTCAAAGAACCTACAGTAGCAGTAATTCCAGATTCTTGGAAAGTAACTTCTTCTCCTACTTGAAGTTCAAAATCATTTAAACTAATATAGTTAATAGCAGAATCACTACTCTTACTTACATATAATCCAGTACATTTACTTATACCACCTACAAATTTTTCTCCAATTAACAGATCTCCAGTTTTAGCAGTTGAACTATTAATAGAACTCAAAGTAACTACAGGGAAACTAGGAGCACTAGCATTAGCAGACTCAAATATTCCATAAATTTTAAGAGCATCAGGAATATTTAAAGAAATTTCTTCATCCTGAACCCTAGTTCCATATACATTATTATAAGTAAGTCCATCATTTAATGTAGTAGTTCCTATACCAGATGTAGAACTAGCAGATCCAACTATATTTAATACGTTAATTTTTTGTCTTTCTTTAATTTTTTCTGTAACATTTATCTTCCTTAAAGTAGCAATTAATTTAGCAGGACCATCATTACTCAATCCATTAATAGTTACCTCAGTAGATCCAGTATTAAAATTAAATTTATCAGAACTTAATGATTCTGTAGTTCCATTAGTTCCAATTAAAACATAATCTTCCTCATCATAAGGAAGGAAAGTTTCATTAGCACTTCCACTACTAATAGCTGATGTAGAACTATTAGTAATTGTTACGTCAAATTGTTTTCTAATAGTAATATGAGAATTTGTTAGATCTACTCCAGAAACATTATTATGAGGTAATTTAGTGTATAGGTTGTTATCTTCTGACGATTGGAATTGAGAAGTTAATATCTTAAAATTAGAAGGATTAATAGCTCCAGAATTACTTTGTCCAGCAATAATTGTAGGGAGTCCACCTTCACAAATACCAGCAACAGTTGTTACACCAGCAATGGTTAAAGAGTTTTGAGATACACTTTCAACTCTAGCATAAGAAGTAGTATTAACTCCAGAAAGACTAGTATTAGTATAAGAAATAACATTTCCTATAGTAGCAATTCCAGTAAAGAATTTATTAGGATCTGTAAAGGTAACAGTAGATATTCCTAAAGATGCTCCTGAAGTGGTAGCAGCACTAATATGAACTTCACCTATGTTGGAGAAAATAGTTTGTTTCACATCAGCATTGAAAGTACTTGCTGTGCTTACAGTACCATTAATAGATTTAATATCACTAGTAGTATATGCTGTTGATCCAGCAGATATATTTCCACTTTCAGTTCCATTAAAAATAAATTGCTCACCAGTAATAAATTTACCCTTAGTATTATAAAGAGTAAGTGATGTAGAATTACTTACACCACTTTTTAAAAAACCAGTAGCTCCACTAGATTTTCCTTTAACATGAGTTGGTACAGATAAAGATGTTGGAGTATTTAAAGCAACATCAGTATAAGTTTGAATATCATATAAAGATATATCCCATTCATTTTCGTTTGCATTAGAAGCATTATATGAACCAGATTCTAAAGCAAAATCATAAACCCTTGCTAATCCAATTTCTTTACCAGCAGCAGTAGTTGAAGCAGCACCTACTCTTTGATCTCTTAAACTGACAGTATAATCAGTTCCTATTCCAATGATAGGAGCACCATGAACTCTATTTAAAGTAAAAGTAGGACCAGTAACATAATTCAAACTTTGATTTTCTACAGTCTCAGTAGTTCTGGGTTTTGGAAAATCTAAAAATCCAGGAACAACAGTTTCTACTTCATAACCCTCAATATATGCCTTTCCTGGAGTTATTTTATATGTTCCTAAATCCTCACTAGGAATACTATTATTATAAGTTGTTTGATCTGCATTGAATATTCCATTATTTCCTTCATAATCATTTAAAGTATTTTTTGCAGTAAGACTAAATGGATTAACATAATAATTACCAGACTCATCATAAGTCCTTCTAGCAAATTCTTCTTCTAATTTATTATAATCATTATCTTGTCTTACATAAACCAATAAACCATTTCTAATTTCCATCAAATCTATAAAATTAGATGGTTTAGGATCATTAACATCTCTACTAGATAATCTTACTTCTATATTCAATCTATCTGCACCTGGAGCAGTATAATTACTAAATCCAGCAGCATTATCAGTTAAATCTCGATCTAAATCAGAATTTATAATAGTTTCTTTAATTTCTAATCCAACTTTAACATTTACTAAATCATTCCCATACGGATTTAAAACAATAGTTTGAGATGGAACTTCTATAAAATACCCTCTAACATAATAAACACCAGAAGATAAAACAGCAGCACTTCCAGTAAAAGTAGCTACTTCTGGAAATACTTGAGCAATAGACTCTCCTGGTTGAAAAGTTATATTATTTGATGTAGTTAATACTTTATTATCTAATAATAAACTTTCACCCTCTATAAAAGTAGAATTATCTTCTCCTCCAGTATTTACATAAGAAATGAATAAAATATACCAATTTCCATCTATAGAAGGTCTACCTAGATAAGATTTTATTTTAGCCTTAACACCAGATTCACTTCCAATTACTACTTCATTAAGAAGATCTCTAAGATATGAATTTACATCTACACCTTCATTAGATACCTGAATCCTTACGCAAGTATATCCTGGATTATATCTAACACCGCCACCAGTAACAGAAGCTCCATCTTTAAAAACATGATTCCCAAATTGTTCAATCTGATTCTGTAGAATAGATTGAATCCCAGTCAATTCTCTTGCTTGAACTGGCAAACCTGGTTTGAATAATATTTTACAATAATTATCTTTCGAATCAAAATCGTCAAAATATGGAGAGACGTTTAGATTTGTTTCCTGTGGCATGATTCTTTAGAATTGCAAAATGACTTTGATATCTTCTCTTTGGTTGGCAGACCTAGTAATTGAAGGTCTATTATCCACATAAATTATATTTCCAGAATATTTTTTAACCTCAGGATTAGAAACCCCTTGAGTAAAATTCTGACCAAGGTAATATGTCCTATTATTTATTACAGTACTTATACCAGGACTAGCAGTTGTACCAAAATTAGTATCTATTCCTAAAGTCCCTTCATTACTAGCAATATTAACACTTCCTCCAGTAGTAGGATTAGCAGTAAATGCATGTAATGAATATCCATAGGTGGGATCAGTTTTTAAAGATCCATCACTATTAAATCCAACCAAACTCTTATCTTGCCAATACTTTAAAACACCAGTTGTTTGATCATAAGAAACAACCCTACCAACAGCAGTAGACCCAACTCCTACAGTTTGAGTAACTTGACCATCTAAAGTAAAGGTAGCAGTTGTATATCCTGCTCCAATTAATTTTAAAGCATAAAGAGAACTTGCTTTAGAGAGACTTAAATTAGAAGATGAATTATATGCCTGTGGATTCTCTACTATCCCTATTCTAGCTATTTGGTTTCCTGTAATAAAATCAGGATTCTCTGAATCATTTTCAATCTTAGAGAAAACTAAAACATTATTTGCCCCCAATTCCCTATAAACATCTGATCCATGCCCTCCTTGAGGAGGAATAATGACATTAAAAACTGGAGATGTTGTACCAGTAGGAACACCACCAGATACTAAATCAATAGTTCCATATGTATATCCAGAACCACCTTTAGAAATATTAACAGACTCTACTTTAGAATCATTATTAATAACAATAGTAGCTTCTGCTCCAGATCCATCACCATTTACAGGAACTCCAGTATAAGTTCTATTAGCAGTTCCTATTCCAGATCCCCTATTAGTAATAGTAATAATTTTTAATTGTCCACTACTTGAAGCATTATCTCTTACAGCAGCATCATCAGTATTTGTTTCCCAATCATTAGGGACAGGCATGAAATTAGTAGAGTCAAATTTAGAAATATCACCTGGCTTTATAGTATAAAGATATTTCCAAATATATCCATCACCACTATCACCTGCTGACTTTGGTTCAAGGTCTGTAAAAGTTGGTTGATCTAGAGAAGGTCTTCCTTCAGTATTTTCTGGATCTGTGCCATTTTGAAGACAAATATAAACTTTATAATCTTCATTTACTATAAAATATTTTGATCCATATAAATTAGTTGCTCCTGAAGGTTGAGCTATATTACTTCTACTAATATCTCCTCTATACATATCATAAGTTATACCTGAAGTCCAAGTATTCTTACTCACCACTCTACGAACATCTGAAGCACTAATTTTCTTCAATGCAATCATAGTATCCCAATAGTCATCCTCTTGATCAAAACTATCTTTAGGAGCTGGTGGATTAGCATCCCAAGTGGAAGAATAGTTAGTAGGATTAGGTAAACCAACAAAAGAATAATAAGAATTAACTGAAGAAGTTGCAGCAGAGACAAAATTCTTCGCATTCAATATTCTAAGTTGATCAGTTATAATTGCAGACATTTTTGCCAGATTTTTAGTTATTTATGTGTTATAATTTACGTATCTTAAAGGATTAACTCTTTCAATTATTGGAGAACTAGATATACCACTTAATCCAGTAGAATTACCAGCATAAGAAGTAAATACTCTTGCAGATTTTCTAGGAGATGTGGCAATTCTACCCCAACTATATTGACCAAAGAATTCACTATAACCCAGACCAGTTAAACCATTATAATCTTGAACACTTACTGTTACTTGAGCAACATAAGTTTGTCCTATTCCCAATCCTATAGTTTGTGCTATAGAAACATTAGCAACTTCATATACATTATCTAGGAAGGAAGTTCCAATACCAACTACAGTTCCATCTTGATATAAAGAAGTTACTGAAGCACCTACATTAGAATTAAATACTGTAAAGTAATACCCAGTTGAAATACCACTTACAGTAATAGCAGATCCTACTATTGAAGCATCTCTAAATAATGATTCTTTAGGAAGAAGTAAATCAAAGACAATACCTGTAGAAGCTACTCCAACAGAAGTAGTAGAAATGCCAGATATAATACCAAAATCTCCAGTATAAGATACATTGTCTATAGATTCAATAGAAGAAACTAATTTAGGTTCTCCAACTAAAACTGGAGGAGCATCAGTATTAGTGTATGCAAATCCAGTAGAAGTTCCTCCATAAGAAACTGTAATTGCATTAACAGTTCCTACTCCACTTATAGTAGAAGTTGCTCTAGCACCTTGAGAAGTAGATAATCCTATAGGAAGACCAATTGATACTGTAGGTGCTATAGTATATCCTACTCCAGGATTATTAATATTGAATGAAGTAATTGTTCCTGCTGCAGAAACATTAGCAGTAACAGATGCTCCTACTACACTATCTTGAGATATAATTCTAATATTAGTTTGTCCAGTATAATTCTCCTTAGAACTATCAAAGAATGTTCTTATATTAGAAACAAAAATTACAGTAGATCCTACTCCAACAGATTGTATAATATTAGTATTAGGATAAATCAATGGTTCATAATGAGGTCTATCCTTAGCAACTGCTTGTCCATCTATAAACTTGTCCTCAGTTTGTCTAGACCATGTAATAGCTCTTTGGAAAGTTTCATTAGTAGTAATACCAGGTCCACCATATAGGTTAGTATTAACGTTATCAGAAGAGTTGATATTAGTTACTGTTCTCTTATTTTCTTCCAATACAATATCTTGATCATACAATTTAACTTCATCACCTTTCTTGACAGTTTCTAATATGTCAACATTAGTAACATCAACAGATCCAGTTCCTCTATAGAATAAAATCTTAGAAGTATCACCAACCTTAGGAGCTTCTTTAAATGTAATATAACTACCACCTTTAAATTCATATCCATCTCCAGGAACCTGAAGAATATCATTAATGAATACTAATAAAGTAACCTCAACATCTATATTAGATCCTGGTTTAGATTGAATAGTTTGCTGAACTCCATTGAGATTTAATGCAAAGGAAATTGTCTTTCCATCAAATAGAGAATCCAATGTATCTAATACCTGGAAATCACCAACAGTCCATCCAGCAAAACTATCACTAATAACTTCTTGAACAGTAAGTTCAAACTGTTTAGATGGAGTAAAGGAAGCACTAGTAGGAATTCCTACAGTACCACCTACACCTACTGTTAGAACTGCTCCATCACCATATCCATAACCTTCATTAATAACTTCAAAATCAATTACACTACCACCTAAACCAACAACTATATTAGCACGTGCTTCTGATCCAACTCCACTAGAGGAAGAACTATAGAAGAGTGGCATATTATCATAAGATAATGGTTCATCTATAACAACTAATGGTGGATTGGTTGATGTATAACCAGTACCAGGATTAGTAATAGCAATACTTACAATATTACCACCACTTATAGCAGCAGTACCAATAAACTCAATATTAGGTGCTCCTGTGCTTAATGTTTGAACTCCTACATTAACTATAGTTTGAACCCCAACTCTATAACCAGAACCAGTATTCCCAATACTAATAGAACTAATAGTTCCTAATCCAGATACCACAGCAGTTCCACCAGCAGCTACTAATGGTTGATATCCCAATCCTTCTGTAGAACCTACAGAAACAATAACACCCCCAAGAGGAACATTAGCAGTATTAGGATCATAAGAAACAGAGGAAATAGATCCTGTAAATTGAATACTAGTAATACCTATAGCATCTGTATCTTCAACCAGAGTATAATCACCAGGAACAGCTACACTACCAGTATATCTTTGTGGACCTTGAGTTATTTGATTAATTAGAATTATAGCATTACTTGTAGATACTCCAGCAATATTACTGCCACTTGATTGTATAGTAAACTCTGTAGTCAATCCAGTGAAATTAGCAGAAATGTCATCAAAGATATAATTCTTAGAATATGGAGAATCTGCACTATCAGTAATTCCAGATCTCATGAAAGATCTTCCATTAAAGGTAGAATGAGTAGCAACTCCTACCCAATCCCTTTCATCTGGTTCATTAGTTGTAGTTGATAGAGGAATTAATCCTACAGGAGCAGTAAAGAAGTTAACAGTGCTATCTACAATATTGTAATTTCCATCAACTTTAGTAACTAAAGTTCCATCAGAATAACTATCTTGTTCTGTTCCCATCCAAGGTCTAGTTACCAATAGAACGTTAGTAGCACCTAGTCCAACAGAATCAACCTTCATAATCTCATCATTAATCTTTAACAAATCTCCACCAGTAATAGAAGTAATACCAGACAATTTAATAGTATCAGAAGTAGCTGATAGATCACCACTTACAGTAGTAGTAACTGATGTAGCAACTATAGGAGATTGAACTACATTATCAATACTTAATACAACTCTAGAATTTTGTTTCTTAGATGTAAATGAATGAGAAGTTCCAACCCCAACTGCAGTAATATCCAAATAAGTAGGACTAGTCTTTAATGCATTTTCAGCTGTAGTAGAAAGTCTAAGAGTAGAATCATCTACCTTAACAGCATATACAGTAGATGGCATTAAATTAGTGCTCACACCAGAAATTGATTGAGTAGCAATTCCTATAGCAGAAGTAGTTCCTGCTCCAGTGTATCTGTAACTTAATTCCTCACCTGTAACAAAATAATGATCTGGCAATCTAACTGTATCTTCTGCTAAACTTACCACAGTAGTGGCACTTCCTACAAAGTCTCTCTTGAAGATTGGAAGTTGTCTATGCTTAAGTTCAAATGCCCTCTTAACATCTGTCTCTGTGGCAGTATAAGCACCATACCCAGTGTCAATGGTAGCATTAGTTAAATCTATTTCAGTAACTGTGCTATTCTCATCTACAAGTCTTAGAGCAGACTGGAATGCTCTAACCTGAACATTAGCACTTGCTATTGGTGTGAATCTCAACATTGTGTGAGTATCACCAATAGTAGCACTAAAATCACCAAGATTGGTTACAGTTTGGTTAATAGCATACTCTGTCAAATATGCAGTAGTACCATCATCTACTAATATTACTTCAGATATTTGATAGTGACTGTTAGTAGTATCTTCTACACATACAACATAATATGCACCATTAAATGTCTCAGTTTCATACTGTGCTACTACAGTAGCAGAAGGAGAACCACTAGAAGATATAGCAGTATATCTAGAATCTAAATTAGCAGTGTTTAATGATGTAGTACCAATTCCAGCAGATGAAGCATTTCCAAAGCTAATATTAAGAGTATTAGCAACATATGTGCTTGCAGTAGATACTGTTGGATGAAGATCTAAATTAACTCTAGAACCAGCAATATATGCACTATAAGTTCCAAGACCAGGAACTCCAGAATATGATCCAACATCACCTGTAGTTAATTGACCATATTCTATTAAATCTACATTAGTTCCATCATGAACTAGAGTTATTTCGTCATGTTCCCAATATGAAGCATCACTAGCAGCATAGGATACTAAAACCTTAGATCCTCTGTAAGTAGTAGCAAAGGATACAATATTATGCTGTGTAGTAATTCCTAAAGGTATAGTTGTAGTGCTACTTACTATATTGACAATTCCGCCCAATCCAGTAGATCCCACTCCAGCAACACTGTCAGAAATATTAAATGCAACATTAGAAACATCATAATTGTTATATTTAAATTTCTTAGGATAGAATAACAATCTTCCATCATCACCAGAAATGTCCATATCAAATGAACCCAAATCATTACCATATTCTCCAGCATCACTAGGAGTTTCAACTCTACCATACTGATTTAAATAGATGTTACCAGTATCATCATGCAAAGAAGAAACTATCATCATTTGCCTTTCTTTGGTATATCTCTTATCTCTAATAAATGCAACAAATTTCTTATATCTTATACTTGCTAAATTGAAAGTATCAACAGACATAAATGCATCAGTTCTTGCATTATCATTAAAATCACCACTAATATCATCTATAGTTAATACTCTGTTTCCAACAGATTCACTATAGTCACTAAGAATCTTAGATTCAAAAACTATTTCATCAGAAACCATTTTAGAATCTATAGTTAATGTTTTTTCTCTTGCTAAGTCAAAATCAAATACAGTATTCAAATCCATTACAGAAATTAAGTCTGTAACTACTTCAAACTTACTTTCATCCTGCGTGGTGCTAACTCCTACCTCAGTTTCAGATCTAACAATTAAATCACTAAATTTTTTGAATCCAGAAGTATGATTTAATGAAGATACAGGTTCCTTCCATTTTTCAAATTCTACTTCAGATTGAAGAGAGTATGAGAAATATTGATAGTAATCACTATCAAATATTCTTTGCAAACTGCTATTTAAGAATCCAGTATTTTTTTGGAATCCTTCTTTAACTATAGATGAAGATCCTATATCATATAAAGAATTATCTGCTATAACTTCTGTTATTGTTCCTGTAGTACCAGAAGATTCTCCAGTAAAGGAATCTCCTACTATAAATTCTTCATCTGCAGATACTCTAAGATATCCAGAAAAAGTATTCCAAGATTGAAGAATTCCTTTTTTAGATCCAGAAATTATACCTTCTTTATTCTCAAATTCATCTTTCTTTAATGAAATATCAAAAATAGGAAAATCTTCTTGAGCTACAACTTTACCTGAAGAAAGAGTAGATTTAAAGGTTCCTGGAACTTCTCCTTCACCAAGAATATTAGATAAGCTATATCTTACAGTTCCCAAAGTTCCTCCAATATTAGGATCTGTTGCTAATATTTCAAATAATGTATAATCATAATTTTCACTATTAAATCCCTTTCCAGTACTTCCTACTCCAACACTTACACCTTCTATTAAAACTTTTTTACCTACTTCAAATGGATAGTCAGAAGTATTACTGAAACTAGCACCAATGGTTAATGTTACATCTTTAGTTCCACTATTATAATCTACATTATTAATAGTAATTCCATTGGAGTTACTGGTAGGAATTATTATAGGAGTTACATTATTCAAATTCTTAGTATTTTTTAAAATACTAACTTGAGTGTCTCCTAATTCATAATCCAAATCCACATCATTTACTGGTTTTTTGGTTAAACCATCAAGAAGAACTAATGCAGGAGAATCTAGATAATTCTTTCCAACAGAAGCAATTCCAATAGTACCTAAAGAAGAAAGTAAATCAACTTTCAATAATTGTGGAATTTTTGCCTCTGGTCTAAGGGTTTTATCTACAGGGTAATCAAATCCTATATCTTGAATAGTAGTATCACTTATTCTACCAATAGTATATCCTTTTAATTCTAAAATAGCATTTTCTCCACTAGTAGATACTATAGTAGTAATGCCAGGTAAAGTTCTATATTCCAATCCCTTATTTTCAATATCAATAGTTTTTATAGGACCATCAGTATTTGTGGAATTTGTACAATAAGAAAATTCACCATCTGAAGATACATACTCCAATTTAGAAGGAATCTTAGAAATAGCTATTGAGAATGTAGTAGTTCCTACCCCTACTATTTCATGAGTTCCAGATAAAGGATTTGGATATAAAACAGCAGAATTGGGACTATCAATATTATTAGTATCTCTTATAATTTCCTTTTTAACATTTATATTTAAAATATCATTTATTGGAGTTAAATTATAATATAAAATTTGGTTAATATCTTCAACATTTTTAACAGTAAGATTAGCACTTGCATCTATTCCAATTCTTCCAGATTGACTAACATTAAAATCATCAGTTCTTTCTGAAGTATAGAATAAATTATTTAATTTTTTATCACTATATAAATTAAAATCAAAAGCACTATAAGAAACTTCATTATTAGTAAATGATAGAGAAGAATCTGATAGGTCAAATTTAATTTGTAAATTTCTTTCTAAACTTAAAGGAGGATTGATAGGTGAAATAGTTCCTGCAGAAGCACTACTAATATTAATTGTTGTTGGGTTTAAATTTATAGCATCATAATAATTATTAGATAATTTAATAGTATCTTTATCAACCACATATACAAAATATATTCCATTATCAACTAATCCACCAGAAGAAGTACTTGCAGTATGAATAACCTTTTGTCCACTAACATAACGATGTCTAGAAATAGTGATAGTATTATTTGTAGTATTAACATTTCCAGCAACAAAAGTTCTAGGGTCTATTACTAATCTTCTATTATAATCATTATATGCTACTTTAATCGTAGTAGTTATTCCTGGTCTTACAGATAGACTAACACTATCTTCTGCTTTAAGACCATGTGTAGATGCAGTAGATACTGTTGCTACAGATCTACTTACTAAACCAGTTAATCTATTATCAAAATTAGTTTTAAAGCTATGATATACTCCAGTACCTACTCCTATAAAATATAGAGTAGATGCTGTGACACTACTATTAATGCCTACAAAGGAACCAGTAGATCCTAATCCAACTCTTGCAGTAGCAATTCCTACCAAATCTTTGGATAAATTAGCAGCATATAATGTCTGTCCATGAGTAAGAGCAAAACCGTCAATTCCATCAGTTGATACTGATACTCCTGCTCCAGTAGATGTAGTATAAGTTAAAGCATCTCCAGTTTCTAATCCATGATTTTTAATATAAATGGACTTAGTAGGAATAAAGATTTCACTAATACCTGTTCCAGGATTAGAGAATTTCACAGTAGATCCAATACCTACTCCAGAAATAGTTCCCAATCCCACACTTTCAACTGGATTGAAATATAATTCTCTATTAAGTATAAAATCAGATACTCCTAATTTTCTATTAAAGTTAAAAACAAAATTTCTTGGTTTTTGAGAAACAAGACTATTTCTTGTATGAGCAGTTCCTACAGTAGAATTATACTCTCTTAATACTCTAATTCTAGATAAATCACTATCTACATTTAAAACTTTTACACATTCATCTCCTATCCCTAAAAGATCATTTTCTCTGATATAAGGAGATCTCACATATCCATCTAAATTAAAATAAGTTACTATACCAGTAGCTACAACAGTACCTACACCTACAAATAATTTAAAAGTATCAGTGGATACTCCTATTCTTGCTGTAGAATTATTTTTTATACCACTAGTGCTTAATCCAGAAATAGATATAAATTCATCATCATAGAAATTATGAGGAACAGTTGTATAACCTACAAATTCTCCACTAGATTCTCCTAATGTAAATTCTACATTAGAAAATTCAGTATTTGCTATACTAATTTGACTTACAGTTTTTCCTTCAATAAGTTGAACCTTTGCTTTAGCTCCATATCCACCAGTTCCCACATCATCTAAAACTACTTCATCTCCAACTTTATAACCAGATCCACCAGTACTAACTCCAATACTATCTACATAACCTGAAGTAATACTTTTTACATAAGTTCTTTGCTGATGAATATCATTAGGATCTACTAAGAAATCATAAGAAGTGTCCTTAAATAGGAAATTATAAGGAATAGTATTTCTAACTAAATCTGTCTTATTAAGATCTACAGTGTCTTGATTTGATTGATATTTAAAATTATATTCTATTGGTTTATATTTAAAAGAATTACCTATAAAATATGGAAATTGAGGTTGTCTATAATTTTTAAATACACCTTCAGAATCCCTAAAATCAGGATTGATAATAGAGAAATAAGCATAGGTTCCATTAGGAAATTCTGGAGTTTTGCAGAATCTACCATTATGTTCATCTAAATCTTTATCATCTTTATAAACATAATCTTCTACAAAAAATCCATCTGAATATATCTTATCTCCATTAGATGTTAATGGATTTGGTCTAGAAGTTGATATAGCAACAGAATATCCAGATTGAATAATCTTAATAGGACCTCCTGAATTAGAGTCATATCCATAAGGACCATAGATGGGAGAACCATCATATGCCCATCCAATGATTGGAGAATGAGTAATTGAATCTTGTTCTATATCTTTTTCAAGAAGTAAATCTGCTGTAAAAACTTCCTTATCTCCAACTTTCTTACTAACATAAGTTGATTGTCTTAATTTTCTAGGAGCATATAAATGAGAATATTGAAGACCATAATCTTCATTTAAACCAACACTTACAACTCCATCATCTGTTGTTATTTGATCGTTCTGAATTAATCTTTCTACACTATTAATAGTCCAAACTTTAGGATTAGAATAGAAATCAGCACTCTCTCCATTAGGTACTACTTTTACAGATGCATCAGATGAAGTATGTCCAATACCACTATGAACTATTTTTACAGAATCAATTGATCCTGCTTTCATAATAGGAATAATCTCAGTTCCTTTACCAACTCCAACCATTTGCAAATCTGGAGGAGAATTATATTCTGTCCCACTATTCAATACTATAACTTCTGAAACTTTTCCATTATCAATTATAGGTAATAATTGCGCATCCTTACCCCTCTTTAAAGTAATGGTAGGTTGCCTATTATAATTGATTATATCTGAAGAACCATAACCAACTCCACCATCAGAAATATAAGTAGATTTAATAGATCCCCTTACTATGGGTCTTAAAGAAGCATTGAAATCTTGTCCAGATAAAGTGGATACTCCAATATGACCACTTATTGTTACATTAATAGGAGGATAATTAAATTCATGAATACCTGATCCACCTGATATTAAATTAACATACTCTTTATTTCTAAGATGAAAATTGGGAGCAGTAGAACCAACTCCAACCGAAGAAAGTTTGAAAGAATCTAAATCTATAGATGTTACATAATAATCTGTTAATGTTGTAAGTCCACTAATGTTTGTACCCTTACTATCATATCTTATCAAATCTCCAGTTTTATATCCATGATTAATAACGTTAATAATGTTACTAGCAGTGCTAATTCCAGAAGCAGTAACTGAAGTTAATCTATTTCTATATCCAGAACCAGAATTTCCAATACTTACAGAACTAATTACTCTTTTTTTATTAGCACACTTTAATTCTTGAATACCTGCTCCATAATCAGTAAGATCAACAACAAAAGTTCCAGATATAGCATCATCATACTTCTTATGTAAAGAAACAGTAGATGCATCTACAACAGAGCAATAATAGGCAGCATCTGTAGTTAAACCTGCAATAGCAGTTTGAGTATCAGTATTATAAATTATAAGTTCACCATCTCTAAATTTATGGTAAGTAGAAAATCCAATTGTGTTATTGGTAATATTAACCAATCCACCCAATTCAGTAGAATCAAATTTTACAGAATGATCCTTTAAAATTAAATTTGGACGAGCAATACATCCAGAACCATTTCCTCCAGTTATTTTTATAGTAGGTTCTGTTAAATAATCAAATCCTTCATCTATAACATCAATTCTTTCTACAAATCCTTCTACTTCACAAAAAGCAGATACACCAGCTCCAATATTATCAGAAACTGATAAAATAGGTGGATTTATTACATCATAATCATCTCCTCCACTTGTAACTGAAATTTCTTCTATAGGACCATAATGAACAGCATCATTAGACTTATAATTAAGGATTTCAACCCCATTAACCAAAATACCAGTTTTTCCTCTAGGAGTTGTTTCTACATTTTGAGATCCTACTGGACTTTCAATTTTTCTTATTAATTTTTGGTTACTTATAGATTTTTGAGAAAAATTAGACAATTCAAGTTTATTATCTGTTACAGTTCCAGAAAAAGAAACATATAATGAATTAGAAATGTTTGCACTACTTTTAGAAAGTTTAATAGTGTTAATATCAACCTTTTTTATGAAATATTCAGATTCTGAAATATCTAATTTATTAGTTCCTGATCCAGCTACGTATTTTACCCTTTCTCCAGTCAATAGACCATGATTAGTAATAGTGATCTCTGTACTATCCTCAAAAGACCCTGAGAAGGTAAGATCAGTTTCACGAATGTCTAAAGCATCACTAAAATAACTTGGAATTGAAGGAGATGCAATATATACATCATTTCCATCCAAATAAGAGTTTTGAACGTTCGTGGTGTAAATACTTGCTTCTGGATAGTTGCTTAAATTAGCTGTAGACAGCAATCTTTGAATTTTATATGCTAAAGTATCATCCAGTTCACCAGAACCTTTAATTAGAACTTCTTTAGAACTAATAAGAGAAATAATTTGACAAGATAAACTATTAATTAAAGCATTGTCCCCCACAATAAAATCATGGTCATTAAAAAGGGTTAACTTGTAAGTAAAGTTTGATTTATCAATTAATTCAAGACTTGCTACAGTATAAGTAGTAGAAATATTAGAAAATAGATTTTCTGTTACAATACTCTTAGAAATAGATCCCAATCCTTTGGGTTCAATAATATCATCAACTTCACTATAATAACTATCATTGAAATTTAAATTTAAGTCCTTTAAAACTCCAGTTACCTTAACTTTTACTACATTTGCAGTCCCCAATCCAGAATATCCATATGCAAATGAATTTAACCTTAAATCTTGTTTAGGAGATATAATCTTATCAACACCAGAACATCCATAAAATTGATTTATTGATTTTGAAGTATAATCTATAGAAGATGAACTTCCATCAGCATAATCTGCTATTAATGTTCCTGTAGTTCCAAAACCTACTGTAGAATCTACAGTTAAAACAGTAGATCCTATAGAAATTGAATTTATTAATCTAGTATTAGGATGAATAGAAAAATCACCACTTATTCTATCTAAACTTTCATTATAATCTAAACTTAACCTATAATATGTTTTCTCTCCTCTTATAAATTTCTCTACGTTACTAATAGCCCCAATAGCTTTAGGAAAATTATAAACATTGTCTTGAAATATATTTTTATTAATTAAATCTGAAGGATCTCCATCAATAGATTCTACTACAAGTTGTTTTGATATTCTATAATCACTATCAGATGGTATAAACAGATATTCACTTGGTTTGATGACATCTACATCCTCTCCATATAAAGCTCTGAATAAAATCTCAAAAGATTGATCAGTTCCTTTAGATGAATAGAAATCTTTTGCTTGTTTAGTAAATAATCTCTTATTAATATCTGATGATAGGGTTCTTTCCTCAAATCCAGGTGTAATTTGTTTCTTTACCTTCTTAAAAAATTCTTGAAGAAAGCGAATACTTAAATTATTAACTACTGCGCCTGAAGAATGAGTAGCAATTCCAGATTGTGAAAATATTAATTCATCTGGTTTATTAACGCTTCTATATGAGGTAATTCCACTAAATCCTCTAGAACACCCAGTAAAGGAATTAGTAGTAACGCCAGTATATGTAATAATTTCATTATCAATTTCAATCAATCCATAAGAATCAGGAAATCCAGTAGTAGATTTAACTTCTAAAGTATCATTAGTTATTCCAACGTTCCCAGAAAGAGTTGTAGAATCTACAAGATCTACTAATTCATCAATTTTGATATATTTGTCAATATTCTGCAGAATATCAAGAGTAGATCCTTGATTTTCTATAGAGGTATAATATTGTGCTAAAAAATCTCCAGCAAGTGGGAAATCAGATCTTATATAATCTGGCAGTTGATTTTTTACAACTGAACTAATTTTGACTCTTGTATTTTCTGGCATTTTATAGTGGTGTTAATTTCTTACTAAGAAGATTTTATTAATATGGAGTAGTATTAGGAGATCCTAGAACATATGTATCTGAGGAGAGAAGGGTAGTATTTGTCTTCTCAGATTCTGTTAATCTAGCTATGTCACCAACCATGTAACTAGAAGTTGCTGTATAAAGAGACCCTGAGGTATTATCACCAGAAGCAACTGAGTCAGATACCATGTCTATGGTACTATTATTAATATCTAGTTGCAAATAAAGATCCTGTAATCCAATAACATCATTAGATCTAGGACAACCAGATATTTCTATAATTGGAATATCTTGAACTTTTTTAGATGTATTTGTAATATTAATAGGATTGAGTAAAATTTCAGATCTTTCATAATCAATTGTACCCACTCTATTGCTTACAATAGTAGGATTACTCCTAGATTCTAGTGAAAATAAGAATAATGTTCCAGTTCTATTATCTGCATTTGGTCTATCTGACAAATAAACAGTTTGATTTACTCCAAATATATTAAATCCTGATGATTTAATATTATAACCATTATTATTCTTTATATAAAATGGATTTCCAAAGCATAATTCATATTCTGCAGATTGATTTAAAGCAGGTTTCAGATCCCTTCTTATTTCAACTTTAGTAATATTTGAAGTTATTGAACTACTGCTATTATCCACAACTCCTTGGAATTTACTATATTTGAATTTTGCACCATATTTGTTCATCTCTGAAGATTCTGAATAAGCAGTTATATTATTAGAAACTACAGTTTTAACAGCATCTGCACTAGGAGCTAAACTAGGGTTATAATATGCATTAATATGAGCTTCAACATACAAATATTTCAAATCTAGAATTTCAGTGATAATTCCAGCAACAGAATATTTTTTTAATAGAGTTTTAAGGTTAGATTTTATAGAATCTGGTACATATGGACCATAAAATGGTTTTATAGTGATAAAAACCTTTCCATATTGAGGAGGACTTAATTCTTCACCTCCAAAAACAGAAACTGATTCAGTTTCAGGGTAAATTTTAGGAACTAATGCCTCATAATCACCTGCTGTAACAGCTCTATTGTAAGCAGAGTATATTTTTGGTGCATAACGCTTAATTGAGTCTACAGATTCAATTTCTTTGCCTCCTGTAGAGGAATTTACAGTGGTAAGAACTGAAATTCCAGTGCTTATAAGGTTATTATTGTTATCTGCTATTCTTCCATTAAAAGTAAAGGAAGAAACATTGTTTCCAGCAGAACCACTAGAGGTAATATAGGAAACTTCAATAAAATTAAGGGATTTTAGTGCTTCTCCAAAGACTCCATCACCAAAAATGAGCTCATATCTTTGATCTTCTATTTCTTGAAGGAAATAAACCCTAGATGTATCAGTAACTTCTATTAAAGTGTCAGAAAATACGTATTTTTTGGTAGTTGTACTGGATTGAGTGTCTCTAACTGTGACTTCTAAGGTAGAAGTGTCAATATTTGGATTTTCTAAGATGTATTTTGTAGGAGGAGCAGGGTTTTGGGAGGTAACAGTGAAATTTGAGGTTAAAAATGCACCTTCATATATTTCAATATTACCAAAAGTAGC